>Ga0182027_10004697_pt1 | contig 21067 bp, 15 predicted proteins | sample 712E1DmetaG_FD_121300 | JGI IMG/M metagenome (GOLD analysis project Ga0182027, IMG submission 121300) | Permafrost microbial communities from Stordalen Mire, Sweden - 712E1D metaG (Illumina Assembly) | ecosystem: Environmental > Terrestrial > Soil > Wetlands > Permafrost | place: Sweden...
CTTCCTGAAAACTGTTCTCATTATTTTGACACTTTCTTGATAAAGATTTCTTCGGGGTAACCTTTCCTTATCAACTCCAGTCTTAATGAGTAAGCTTCTTCCCTAGTTTGAAATCTACCGGTGGTATACCGGTAAAACTTATCGATATCATTATACATTACTTTCATATCAGTAATGTATTTAAAATAGGTTACATCAACGGGATTATGAAGAGCCATAACCTGAACAGTATAGTAGAGCACATCAGAGTCTTTAATATTAATATCTCCGACGTCACTTACATTCAGGTTTCTTATTAATGTGCTTGTATCAACCGAAGAAATTGTAGGTATTAGTGCAAGATTGATCTTATCATATATCACCGGCGGCAGGCTAATCTTCTTTATAGTTGTATCTCTCTCCAGAGAGACATCTATATTTAATACCAGATTTGGATTGTCCTGCAAAATTGAAGTATCAATTGTCTGGGTTATGTACCCGAATCCTTTATAAAATATTCTGAAGTGTCCCGGGGCTACTGAAAAACTATAGAGGCCTGTATATTTATTGGGGTAACCGACATCAAGGGTATCTCCTGATGCTTTGTTAATAAGATGTATGGAATAATTTTCATCAAAGGCAATGATAGTATCTTTCAGACTGAACTTACCTTTTATTTCGAATAACTGGTTAACATCTGTATTTCCCAATCCCAGATAAAATATTTCTTTCTTTTTGTAGTCGGTAGTCATTGAATAATAGGCATTTAGTCCGTTATTTATCGGTTGAAAAAACTTATCATCGTCAGTTGAATTAATAGAGAATCCTAAGTTAGTTGGCGTTTTCCAGACCGTTCCTATTTTCTGACTTTTGAAAATATCAAATCCACCCATTGAACTATGTCCCTCGGAACTGAAATACAACACAGAATCATTCCGTGTTATAAATGGTGTATCCTCATTAAATGGTGTATTGACAGAAGCTCCCAAATTTACCGCAGGGCCCCAATCATCAGTGGCATCTTTTTCAGAAACATAAATATCGAGATTTCCCTGTCCCCCATCTCTGTTGCTTGTAAAATATAGTTTTTTACCATCGGATGAAATAGAAGCGTGGGATTCGTAAAACTTGGTGTTAATATTCTTATTAAGCTTTTTAATTGGTGTCCAGGCGCCATTTACAAAGTTCGATGAATATATATTGCCGTCATAATTATCAGTTTTATATAGAAACAGTTCAGTGCCATCGCTGTTAAGAGAACATGATGAGCAATCTTCTCCTGCCTTGAGCTCTGCAGTTATTTCGATAGGTGACTGCCATTTTCCTCTTTCCTTTTTTGAAAAGAAGATGGCATTGACAATACCTCTGCGTTCAGTGTAAACTATTGTGTTTCCGTCAAAGCTGACAGCAGGATTCTCATTTATTGCGCCCTGACTGAAATCACTTCCCAGTGTTTTTTTGCTAAAGACTACAGGATTCTCTTTATATTGAATTGCATACTTGCAGGCCTGAATCTGCTGATCAATATACTCGAAGTTCTTCATTCCTCCTTTGGATTTTGTTTCCCTTACAAGCTTACTGAAGGTTTGAAGAGTATTGAGCGCTTTATCAAGTTGATTATTAATCAAATAGGCTTTAGCCAGAGAAAAATAAGCGTCGAGAGGAGCTCTTAACTCTTTAAATGTTAAAGTTTTTGAATCATAACTGGCAGTTTTAACTGCATCCTCAAGATATGTGATTGATTTTTCTTTTTCACCCGGTATATTCAGATAGCAGGTGCCAATTTTATATTTAATATTAAGATTATCAGGAGTATCGAGAAGAAGGTATAACTGATTTGCAAGCTCATATTCTTCAAAAAGATAATAAGACTCTGCCTTGGCAAATATTTTTTTCATCTCACTGGAAGACTGAGCTGAAGAAGCAACCGGGAAGATAACCAGAGTTAATAGTTGCAATAGAACGCTTATAATTTTTCCTCTGAATTTTACCATCAAAACAAATATAGTAATTTTTCACATGTATAAACTAATGTAAAGGCAATTTTTATTTGAAGGTGATCTTATAAATATCTTCTTTCCCGAATCCTCCTGTCTCTTTAAATTTTGAATAATAGCCTGATTTGCCATCTCCAACAGGCATAAAGAAAATATCATCATCGGGTGTGTTAATCGGATAACCAAGGTTTTTAGGCTTACTCCATAGACCATTTGATTGCAGATCGGATCTGAACAGATCGTAACCTCCAATGTTTTCATGCCCCTGGGAACTGAAAAAGAGGGTCTTGTCATTATTTATCAGAAATGGCCTGTCCTCATTGAATTCTGTATTAATTTCGGGACCCAGGTTTACTGCAGGTCCCCAGTCGCCATTTACTTTATGAGAGACATAAAGATCGAGTCCGCCAAAACCGCCTGGTCTGTCGGAAGCGAAAATGAGTTGACTTCCATCTTCAGATAGAAAACCATGTGATTCCCAAGATTTTGTATTGATATTTTTGTTTAGTTTAATAGTCTTGCTCCAACTATTTCCATCATATGAACTCATATAAATATCACTATTAATATGATCATCTTTAGAAAGGAATAGCAATTTGCCATCTGCGGAAAGGCATGAAATGTAAAAATCTCCATCTGATTGTAGTTCGGGAGTAATATTGACAGGGGCAGTCCATTTGCCATTAACAAGTCTCGAAAACATTACTGCATCATAGAATTTGAGGGAAACCATATAAGCAAAAGATTTTCCATCAGCTGAAATCAGGGGGTTAAAGTTTGATTTTTCATCATTAAAGAGTTCACCAATGTTTTCTTCAGAATATGATACAGGCTTGGCGATCAGGTCTTTCGCCATATCGCATACTTTTATTTCGTTTTTAACAAAATCAATGTTCTCATGATCATCAGGAAGAAGAGTGGCTAAGTATTTCGTGAATGTTTCTTTAGCTTTATCAAACCTGTAATTTATGCGGTATGCTCTCCCAAGTTCAAATAAAGCATCATATGGGGCAGCTGTCTGCGTGAGCGTACCCTCTTTATGCTTTGCGGACATATCTTTTGACGCGTTTTCAAGATACTCAATGGAGAGATTTTTTTTCCCTGGAATATTGAGATAGCAAACACCTATACAATAAGCCAGATTTGCATTATCCGGCAGCTTTTCATAGAGCTGCAGATAGTATGGGAGGGCATCAGAATAAGCTTCATTCATCAGGAAATATTCAGCTTCAAGGAATGAATCCTGAAGTTCTTTATTTTCTTGTGCATAGACAGGAATGATCAAAACTATTATAAAAAACAGACAGACTATTCTTTTGCTCATAAACAGAGTTTTTGGTAAACAAATTTATTAAAAAAATAGCAAAAGAATCGTTAATCATATATTATTTTATGAATATGACCGGCAGAAGCCGGTCATATTCCCTTATTTCTATTTTTTCTGATTCTTTTTTCTCCTCCACAATATCAGGAATAAGCCTAAGATTCCGGCTCCAAGCAGAACCCATAAGATCCACAGGTTGTTGTTTCTGGCAGGTGCGATATGTGACTTAATATTGTCAGCAGAGATATCTTTTGCAGATATAAGGTCTGCAATACTCCTGAAAACAGCTTCTTCAGGATACTTTTCCTTATTTTTGAAGAGATACATTAACAGATCCTCTGGTGTTTTGATTCCTTCTTTTTTCAGATCAATTGATTTCAGTGCAGAGGCGAATGGTTCTTCTGAATGTCCAATTAGATCGTTGAGGTATTGTTCAACTCTAGTATCGGGTAATGAACTAATCACCACCAGCATTTCTGATATCTGACTCGGGGTAAGTCCATGCTTAACAGCTTCATCATAAAATGCCTGTAGCCATTTCGCTTTTGTATTAATGTTGCCATTGTCGACAGCTACTACGGATTGACGAATAAGGTCTCCGGCAGTGGAGGTTTCACTGAAAGTCAGAATTTTATTTCTCAATACTTCAATGTATGGATCTGTTTCCGCTAATACTGCTGCAGCAATCCTGTTCAGATCCTCAGGACTTATCTTACCACCGGTCTTTGCATTAATATATTCCTGTAAATCAGTCCAGCTCTTGAGATTGAGTGCATAGATATCAAGATCTGTGAGAAGTTTTTTCAAGTCGCCATCTGTGTGTTTTGCCAATAGATCAACTGCAGCCTGTGTAAGGATATTATCCATAACAGCCACTTTAAGAGCCAGTTTATCCACCTCTTCAGGATTTACACTTTTTTTACCTGCTTCTTCTTTCAGATATGAGATATATTCATCTATTTTCCCGAATTCCTTATTTTTAATATTTGCATCTGCAACCACCTTTAACAGACTATCCTTAGCTCTGCTCTTCAACATTGCGGCGAGTGAAGCGATCTGTTTCTGAGATATGACTCTATTATATTCCGGATGGATTAACGGTTGTTTTGTGTAATTTTTCTCCCTTGTAACCAAAACCTCGGTTTTGGTCGTGTTATTAAACCTGTCAGTCAGTTTAAAGACAACCCTATTATTTCCGCGACTGGGTGCCATTTTATAGTTAAAAGTCGAATCGAGGACTGTAAAGTGCTCAACTGATACCAATGAATCTCCGACCCAATGTTCAATTGTAAGGAATGATTTTGGTTCAACCTTCATGGGAAAGAGGATAGAGTCACCTTTTGTAACAGAAATGGTTTTATTTGTTTCAACATTTAAATCCGCAACAAAGTCTGTTTTTGGCAGTATTGTTCCGGGAAGTAAAAAGCTGTCGGAAGGGTTTAACAGAGGTAAATCAATCTTTCTGACGACTTTTTCACCTCCCTCTCCTTCATAACTAATTTGGTATTCACCCTGAGGAACCTGGAACTCATAGTCGCCTGTTTTAGGATTCGAATAGACAATAATTGTCTGGTTTGGGTTCTTAAGATTCAAAGCGCTTATCTTCACGCTATCATTCATATTACTGATCATATCAGCTACTTTTACCATTCCTCTTACAAAGAATTTTCTGGGATGATCATTAGAAAAAATTTCGATCCGGTATATGTCCTGTTTACCAAACCCACCCGGAAGTTCTCTTGCCATGTATCCTTCATACCCTTGATTCATAGGCTTAAAGAATACATCATCATCGGTTGTATTAAGCGGATAACCGACATTCAGGGGAACAGACCATTCGCCGTTATCGAGCATCGTTGAATAGAAAATATCATAGCCTCCCATATTAAAATGACCCCTTGAGCTAAAAAACAAGGTTTTGTCATCATTGCTCAAAAACGGAGATTCTTCATTATAAGGTGTGTTAATAACAGGCCCGAGATTTACTGCCGGCCCCCAGTCTCCTGTGCTGTCACGCTTTGAAACATATATATCAAGACCACCATATGTCCCTTTTCGATTACTGGTGAAGTAGAGTTTTTTATTGTCGTGGGAAATAGTTGCATGTGATTCCCAATATTTGGTATTGATGTTTTCATTGAGTTTTACAATGGGAGACCAGGTTCCGTTTTCAAACCGGGAAGTATAAATAATTCCATCATAATCAGCTGAACTGTACAGGTAGAGATCCTTCCCGTCTTTCGAAATAGAAGTTGGGAAAAGATCACGGTCAACTTTCAACAACTCATTCATATTAAGTGGTTCTGTCCATACACCATTAACTTTTGTCGAATACAGAAGTGCATCATAAAATGCCTGACTTCTCGAAAATACAATAAGATCCTCTTTATCAGATACAACGGGGTTAAAGTCATTGTTTCTGCTGTTTATAATATTTCCAAGGTTTTTCTCTTTAATGTAAAGAGGCATCTTCATCAGGTCCTTGGCATTACGGCATGATTGTATCTGTAGCTTTACTACTGTTGTATCATAGACCTCAGGGTTGAGGTCCTTTCTGAAAAGTTCGTAAGCTTTAATAGCTTTATCGATCTGGTTATTGATCCGGTATGCATTGGCAAGATAGTAGAGAGCGTCATAAGGTGCTCCGGTTTCATTGAATTTTCCCTCTTTGTATTTTGGATCAATATTCTTAACAGCATCCTCAAGGTAACTGATAGCTTTAAATTTCTCTCCCGGTATATTTATGTAACACTGGCCGATCCTGTATTTGAAATTTGCATTATTCGGGTAACTTTTTAATAACTGTTGATATAAAGGCAGTGCATCCTGGTAAGCTTCAAACAAGATCCAGCTTTCAGCATCATAAAAATTATCTCTCAAATCTCCTTTAGACTGAGAAATTAAATCAGAATTAATAAATGTAGCCAGAAGCCACGTTAAGAGAACTAACCTTTTCATCATAATACAATTAAGTCTAAATGGAATGTAGGCACATAAAACATTTGTGAAAAATATAATCCTAAGTTTCTATTTTTAGAATGGAGGAAATCAATTTATTATTTCTCTACTCAAGGCTACTAATATAGGATAAATATTAGAAAAAAAAGCTATTTATAACAGTCCTTTTTACCAAATCTTTCTTTTTTTTTCAAAATCAGGTTATTATGTGATGAAAATCTCAATCAGTACCTTAGTTTGAAGAGCTGACTAAGCAAGATCCGGGGAATAGTTTTCAAGAATCTGTTTCACTTTATGAAGGAATTTTCCTGCAAGTGCACCATCAATTACCCTGTGATCATAACTTAATGAGAGTATCATTATCTGCCTGATGGCTATCATATCTCCTTCCGGAGTTTCGATAACTACTGGAGTTTTTCTGACCACACCTGTTCCAAGGATAGCAGCCTGTGGCTGATTAATAATAGGTGTCCCGGCAAGATTATTATAACTTCCAAAATTCGTGATTGTAAAGGTTCCTCCGGTAATTTCGTCAGGTTTTAATTTATTGATTCTGGCTCTTTCGGCAAGATCATTGACAGCTTTTGCGAGTCCGGTGAGGCTTTTCTCATTCGCATTTTTTATTACAGGGACAATCAGATTACCATCGGGGAGAGCGGTAGCCATCCCTATGTTTATGTTTTTCTTTTTGATGATATTATTACCTTCAACTGATATATTTACCATCGGAAATTCATAGAGAGCTTTTGCAACAGCATCGATGAAGATCGGGGTAAGAGTAAGCTTTTGACCTTCAGAAGCCATAAACTTTTCCTTGTTGGCATTCCTCCAGGTAACAAGACGGGTTACATCTGCATCAATAAAGGATGTTACATGTGGTGAAGTTCTTTTCGACAAAACCATGTGTTCCGCTATTATTTTGCGGACTCTGTCCATAGGAATTATTTCGTCTCCGGTTGACCGTGTAACAGCTATAGTCTCTTTCTTTGGAGCTTTTACTACATTTACAGCCTCTAAGACTTCTGCAGCCTTTATTGATTCTTTTGCAGCATTCCTGTCTTCAATGATTTTTAATATATCATCTTTCGTAATTCTTCCATCCATTCCTGTTCCGGTTGTATTATCAAGATCAGCGTAACTTATTCCTTCGTGTGCTGCAATACTTCTTACAAGTGGTGATATGAATTTTCCGGAAGGTGTCCGGCTTTTCATGTCATGTGATAAAACTTCTATTTCATTTTTTTCCTGTTTTACAGAAGTAATGGTTTCGTGGATCCTTTCAACTTCTTTATCAACTTTCTTCAGATCTTCTTTATTCGGAGCAGCATTATTTTCAATGACGGCTAATAAGTCACCAATTTTTGCAATTGAACCCTCTTTAGCAATTATTGAGAATATAGTGCCTGCAGCGGGTGCGGGGACTTCAGAATCAACTTTATCAGTTGCTACCTCAACGAGAGGGTCATCCTCCATTACCTGTGACCCTTCAGTAACAAGCCATTTATTAATTGTTGCTTCAATTATTCCTTCTCCCATTGCAGGTAATGTGATATTCAGTCTTGCCATAGATTGTGATTTTGTTTTTCTTATTTTCTTACATACTAAACAACCGGATCAATGAAATGTTTCAGATATCCGTTGCATGTTGAAACAATTATCACAGATAGTTCTATCCTGTAATTATTTGCTGGTCAATTCATCGCTTATAACCTGTGAAAGTCTCTGAACTCCAGTTTCAATCTCTTCTTTATTTGAAAAAGAGAAATTAATTCGCATTGTATTATGTCCGGAATTATTACAGTAGAAGGATGAACCGGCAACGAAGGCAATATTCTTTTCTAAGGCTTTTTCAAATATTTTGTCGGCATCAAGATGGGTCGGCAGAGTCACAAACAGGAACAAACCACCCTGAGGTTCTGTCCATCTGACTCCTTCAGGCATATATTTCCTGAAGCAGGTTATCATTTGAGAACGTCTTTCGCGATAAAGTTCAATTGTCTTTTTCAGGTTTTTCTCAAGCAGCCCTTTTTCCATGTAACGGGCAATGATCTTCTGTACAAAAGGAGATGTACAAAGATCGGCTGTCTGTTTTGCCATTACAAGTTTATCCAGTATTTCGGGGTGACCTATAACCCAGCCAACCCTGAATCCCGGTGCAAAGATTTTCGAAAAGGTACACAGGGTAATAACCCTTCCTGTTGTATCAAGCTCATTCATAAGTTTTTGAGGTTCTCCTTCGAAACGTACCTCCCTGTAAGGACTGTCTTCTACAATAAGAAGGTCATATTTATCAGCAATCTCAATAATTTTCAATCTTCTGGAGTCGGGAAGCGTTATACCTGAAGGATTCTGAAAATCAGGTATTACATAGATAAACTTGATTTTTCGCCCAAGCTCTTTAAGAATTATAATAGTCTCTTCAAGTTCATCAGGTTTCATGCCGTCTTCATCGAGGGTTATTCCTTTCAGTTTTGCACCATAAAATGTGAAAGCATTAATTCCGCCAAGATAGGAGGGAAGACCGCATAGAACATAATCGCCGGGATCGAGAAATACCTTAGCTATAAGATCGAGAGCCTGTTGCGACGCAGAGGTAATAATGAGATTTTCTATACCTATTTTCAATCCCTGCCTGTTATGTCTTTCGACAAGCATCTTTCTCAGGAGAGGATCACCCTCAGTTGTACCGTATTGCAGACTATCCGGTCCATCTTTCTCGAGTATTTCAGCGACTATCTCCTTGAGATCATTAACAGGAAATGTTTCGGGTGCAGGGAGTCCTCCGGCAAAAGAGATCATACCCGGTTTCTGCAGATACTTGAGGATCTCTCTTATAGCAGATCGCTTCATGCTTTTTCCGGAATTTGACAGGAATTGATTAATTGATGTTATCATTGCTGGTATGGATTTCTGTTATTAATCGCCCTTCCCAATGTAATCTCATCGGTATATTCAAGTTCGTCTCCAATAGCAACACCTCTTGCAAGGGTTGTCATGCGTATATCATATTTGTTTAGCCTTTTAAAGAGGTAATAGTTTGTTGTGTCACCTTCCATAGTTGTACTCAATGCAAGAATTATCTCACTGATACCTCCCGCTTTCACCTTTTCTTCAAGGTTGTCGATTTTCAGATCCGAAGGGCCAATTCCGTCAATAGGGGAAATAATACCTCCGAGAACATGATACATTCCATTGAACTGTCGCGTGTTTTCGATAGCCATCACATCCTGAATGTTTTCCACTACACAGATTACAGATCTCTGCCTCTTTTCATCATTGCAGATATTGCATATTTCAGTATCTGAAATGTTGTTGCATATCTTGCAATAGTGAATCTCTTCATGTAGTCTGATTATGCTCTCCCCGAATTTTCTTACCTCTTCAGAATCTCTTCTTAACAGATTCATTACCAGTCTGAAAGCTGTTTTTCTTCCCACCCCGGGAAGTGAAGCAAATTCATTTACGGCATTTTCCAGAAGCCTGGAAGGAAATTCAGTAAAACTCATAATTAAATACTTTTAGACAAAATTAGTTCAATTTTCCGGTGTTATTAATCAGACAGGGAATTTTTTGTCTTCCATCTTTTTTGCTATTCTTGTAAACTTATTGATTTTGATATGTCACCTATCCTGATACTTGGAATTTTTCTGATCTATACACTGGTTTTATTTTCTGTTACGTGGTTTACGGCACGAAAAGCCGACAGTCAGTCATTCTTTATAGGGAATAAAGTATCTCCATGGTTTGTAGTTGCATATGGAATGATAGGTGCCTCGCTCTCGGGGGTAACATTCATGTCTGTTCCAGGATGGGTAAAAGATACCCAGTTCAGTTATATGGTTGTTGTTTTAGGCTACCTGTTCGGCTATTTTGTTATCGCACTTGTTTTGCTCCCTTTATATTACAGGTTAAAACTGACATCTATCTATTCATATCTGGAACAACGGTTCGGATTCTGGTCATATAAAACCGGCGCAGGCTTTTTTATATTATCGAGAACACTTGGTGCCTCATTGCGTATGTTTCTGGTTATAAATGTTCTGCAGATTTTTGTTTTTGATGCGTGGCATGTTCCATTCTGGATCAATGTTCTTGTATTCATCACCCTGATCATTCTTTATACCTTAAAAGGAGGAATAAGAACAATAATATGGACTGATACCCTGCAGACAACCTTTATGCTACTTGCAGTTGTTCTATCTGTAATTTACATCGGGAAAAATCTGCATATTCCTGTATTTAAACTGATTTCCATTGTAAAAGAGAGTCCCGTTTCAAAAATGTTTATAACTGACTGGCATCATCCGAGATTTTTTCTGAAACAGTTCTTCAGCGGAATGTTTATTACGATTGTTATGACAGGACTAGATCAGGAAATGATGCAGAAAAATCTCAGTTGCAGAAACATAAGGGAGGCACAGAAGAATATGTTCACATTCAGCGGGATCCTCGTAGTGGTAAATCTGTTGTTCCTGTTTCTCGGGGCACTTCTGCTTATTTTTATTCAGAATAAAGGCCTGACTATAACTTCAAGTGATGATATCTTCCCTACGATCGCAATAAGGTACCTGGGTCCGGTGGCAGGTGTGGTATTTTTAATAGGTCTTATTTCAGCCGCATTCCCAAGTGCAGATGGTGCATTGACATCTCTCACAACATCTGTGAGTATCGATTTTTTGGGTCTTGAACGCAGAGAAGGTATTTCTGAAAAGGTAAAGACCAGGATCAGGTATGCAGTACACCTGACAATTGCCATGGTGTTCTTTATAAGTGTTTTGATATTCAGCACTTTAAATGACAAGGCAGTCATAGATAAGCTTTTTACAATCGCAGGTTATACTTATGGTCCATTGCTTGGGTTATATTCCTTTGGGTTATTTACCAGGAGAATAGTGAACGATAAGATAACTCCGGCTATTGCGATTTTTTCGCCCGTGGCATGTTATTTTCTCAGTAAATATTCAGTAGTGTTATTAAACGGGTATAAATTCGGATTTGAATTGCTCCTTTTAAATGGACTGCTGACCTTTATGGGTTTATATATCTTCAGCAGAAAGAATCCGAAATCCATTTAAGCTTTAATTGTTTGTTATTGCCTGATGACTGTGCCTTGTTTCCTTGTACCTGAAGTTCCTGCAGCATCTTTAGTATCTGTATCAACGTTATCGTCAGTATCTTCCTTAACCTCTTTTTTAAGTATTGCATTTATCTTTTTATATGGAATGTTCCAGACAATATAGTAGCTCAGTCCCGTACTGAATGTTTTGGTACCGTTGCCGAACCCCGGAAAATAAACCGGTCTGAGGTCTTTCCCGGCACCTGAATAGAGCAGCATTCGCAGACTTATCGACCATCCTATGCTGAAATGATTGAAAATTTCTGTCCTCACCCCGGGAGATACTTCAACGAAATGTCCCCAATTTGTCTTAGCAGTTATGGAAGAGGAAGTTGTTCCCCAGTAATCTGTCATTTGAAAGTTTGGAACTTCAGAAGTGAACCGGCTTAAACCATACCTTAACCCAATTCCTGCCCAGTACTTTCCCATCGATTTATCAGGTTTCAGGATGTTAAAATCCATGCCGATACGGACAAAACTTCCGTGATTGAGATAAGAGTAATTATATTGTGAATACTTGAAATTGAGATAGCCGGCTGCAAGCACTACTGAACGCTTTTCATTCAAATCGATAGAAATATATCCTTCTTCATTCAGAATATTTTTATCTGAATAGTAGATAGCCGGACCAGACACTTCCATCCCAACTCTTATTTTAAGAGGTATAGGAATTGTGTCCTGGGCATGAACCTGAATCAGAATGCAATTCAGGAAAAGCAGGAGACTAATAGAATATGCGAATGTTCTCCACATTTAAATTTGTAATAGTCTTGTTACCGGTATATATATCCTTGATGATGTGTTTTGTAAATTTAGGCAATGTGTCAAGCTGATGATAAAATGTATAACCGCACTCCTTGGAAATAAGATGAGGATAGCTGCTATATTGGAATTCAATGGTATCAGTGACTCCATTAATCTGAATACCAAATGTGCAACTTTCTGTTGAAGCATTCAGTGGTATCAGAGCAGGTTGAACACTGGCTGTATTATTATAAATAAGTGAATCCGTGTTCAGTCCGTAAAGAGTCAGACTATCGGGAGCAGTGAGTGTAGTATTATTGTAAAACGAAGCTTTCAGATAGGATTCTGTTTCCTCAAAACATGATCCCGCTGTACATGAAAGCAGGAAAAGAATAGTACCTGGCAGAATAATAAGGAGACTTTCCGGAATAAATTTTCTCATTACTTATTTGAAAGCCTCAAAATTACAAAAATAAGTGTGTCATATGCAAAAAAAGGTTCTAAAAGCACTGTAGCTACTAAAGCCTCTAAAGCATTTAAAACCTCTATGGCTTAGAGAGCCTAGAATTTCGGCAAATTCTTAAGTACTCCGTTTATGCCGTTTTTGATTCTGAGCAATACATTGTTATCTTTTTCTCCGTTAAAATATATTTCTGCAATGATATCCTTATATTCTTTAAAAAGATAATTCCTTTTCAGCTTAAGGGTAGGAGATAATTCTCCGGTCTGAGGAGTCCATTCTTCAGTCACTAAACGGAACCTTTTAATCTGTTCAAATTCGCCAAGTGATTTGTTTACTTCCCTGACTTCCTTGTTGAATCTTTCAATTACTTCAGCCAATTCAATAAGCTCCTTATTGTCCCTGAACTGGATCTTGTGTATTGAGCACCAGTCGTGGAGGAAAGTAAAATTCGGAGACAAGACAGCGCTTGCAAATTTCTGATTCTCACCAATTACCATTGCCTGCTCTATAAAGAATGACTCTTTTAGTTTATTCTCAATTACCTGGGGCGCAATATATTTTCCGGCCGAAAGTTTAAACATCTCTTTCTTCCTGTCGGTGATTTTCAGGAACTTTCCATCTTCAAATACCCCGATATCGCCGGTATGCAGCCAGCCATCCTTATCGATGATCTCTGCAGTCAGTTCCGGTGCTTTATAATAGCCCATCATAACATTTACCCCTTTGCATAAAATTTCGCCATCTTCTGCAATCTTAACTTCAACGCCTTCGATAACCGGTCCGCATGTTCCAAACCCGATTTCATCTATTCTTAAAGGATTAACAGATATAATCGGAGAGGTTTCTGTAAGTCCGTAACCCTGAATGACAGGTATACCGGCTGCCCAGAAGATTTTTTCGAGTCTGGGTTGAAGGGCAGCGCCTCCCGATACCAGAACCTGCAACTCTCCGCCGAGAGCCTCCTTCCACTTACAGAAAATCAGTTTTCTGGCTATCCTGAGGCGGAACTTATAAAATTGAGAGTTCCCCTTCAGCTTGAATTTTAGTCCCAGGTCTACGGCCCAGAAAAATATTTTTTTCTTTAGCCATGGAAGCTCACGCCCCTTTCCTATAATATTATCATAAATTTTTTCGAGAAGGCGTGGAACTGTATCGAAAACATGTGGTTTAATCTCTTTTACTGTCTCCGATATTGTCCCCATGTTTTCAACATAATAGACACTTATCCCTTTATAAAGAAAGTTATAATTAACCATTCGTTCATAAACATGGCAAAGGGGGAGAAAACTTATCGCCCTGTGACCGTAGCCGAGGTGATGGGCTTTTGATGTTGTAATTGCATTTTTTACCAGGTTATTGTGCGAAAGCATTACACCTTTTGAATTTCCGGTTGTGCCTGAAGTATATATTATAGTTACAAGATCTTCTGGTTTTATACTCTCTTTTATTTTCTCAAGTTCATCGTGAAATTTGTCCGCACTTTTTTTACCCACTTCAATTATATCATCAAAGGATCTTACTCCTTCAACATGCTCAAATGAGAAGATTTCCTGAAGTCCATGAATTTTATCGGCAATCGAGTTCACCTTATTATATATTGTTTTGTTGCCAAGTATAATCATCTTGACATCAGAGTGTTCAAGTATATATTCATATTCATCAGTCCCGATTGTCGGGTAGATAGGTACATGTATGAGCCCGGCCTGAGCAAGACCCATATCGACAAAATTCCATTCAGGCTTATTACCGCTTATTGTAGCAACTTTATCTCCCTTTTTATACCCTAATGAAAGCAGACCATAGCTAACCCAGTTCACATAGTTACTTACTTCTTCAGTAGAGTATGTTATCCATTCCTTGTCTCTTTTCCCGCCAAACATATCTTTACGCGGATATTTCTCCAGATTCCACTGAATTATATCAAAGGTTCTTTTAACTTCCATCATCAGTTCAAATTAATTAGGAAGCAAGTCTAATGATTATTTTCGAACAAATAATAATGAGAATGCAAACTAAAAATAAGATAATATATAGATATCATATTTTTTGAAGGAATTCGGCTGCTTTTTGGATTGCACGTTGCATACCTTGAGGATTCTTTCCTCCGGCAGTGGCAAAAAAAGGTTGTCCGCCTCCGGCTCCGTTAATTTCACCGGAAATTTCCCTGATAATCGCAACTGCGCTAATGTTCCTACCCTTGATAAGATCGTCGGTTACCGTGACCAGTAAATTGGCTTTTCCACCATTCTCTGATCCGATAACCATTACAGTATTGTCTGAAGCTGTTCTTAACTGATAAGCAACGTTCTTCAGTACATCAGCTGAATCGGTTTCAATCTGACCAGAAACAAAACTTATATTTTTAATTTTAACAGCCTTGTCAACCAGTTCTTTCAGCCTGAGTGTAGCTGATTGAACCTGGAATTTCTCTACGATCTTCTTAAGCGAGTTGTTTTCTGCCAAAAGCTTTTCGACACTATCTGTGATACTTCCGGTGCTCTTAAGAAGCGTGGCTATCTCCTCAACTGTTTTCAATTTGTCATTTATATATTCCTCAGCTTTTGAGGCAGTTACAGCTTCAATTCTTCGTATGCCGGCTGCAATCGCTCCTTCTGATACAATTTTCACAATTCCGATACTACCGGTAGCTTCAACATGCGTTCCACCGCACAGCTCTATTGATTTTCCAAATTCAACAACTCTTACATGATCGCCGTATTTTTCTCCAAAAAGAGCCATGGCACCCATTGATTTGGCCTTTCCCATTGAAACTCCTTCAGTTATCTTACTGATATAATTATCCCTTACCATCTGGTTCACCTGTTCTTCAACCTTTGATAATTCTTCTTTACTCACCTTGCTGAAATGACTAAAGTCAAAACGTAAGCGATCAGGAGTTACCAGTGAGCCTTTTTGTTCCACATGTTTTCCAAGAACTGAACGTAACGCAAAATGAATCAGGTGAGTAGCTGTATGATTATTTGCAGTCATCATACGTTTCTCAAGATCGACAGTCGCTTTGAAAACTACAGTAAGATCAACTGGTAATTTCCGTGTAATATGTATTGTAAGGTTATTCTCTTTAATGGTATCTGTTATTGAAATTTTTTCGTTTCCTGATGATATAAAACCAGTATCTCCGGCCTGGCCACCGGCTTCAGCATAGAAGGGTGTTTTATTAAAAACAAGCTGAAAGTTCTCCTTCCGTTTGACTTTAACACTCCGGTATTTTGTTATATACACATCATCTTCGGTATTCCGGTAACCGGTGAATTCAGTTCCGTCAATTTCTTTTACAACTGTCCAATCCGCCGCTTCAACTGAAGCATCTTTCCTCGACCGGTCTTTCTGGTTCTTCATCTCTTCTTCAAAACCTTTCACATCAAGGTGCATATCATTCTCTTTAAGAATAAGCTGTGTAAGGTCAACCGGGAATCCGAAAGTATCGTACATCTCAAAAGCTACTTTCCCGGGCAGTATATTTTTACGTTCTTTTCTAAGATCAGTAATCATCCTTTCAATCATTTTCAACCCTTTACCAAGAGTTTTAAGAAAAGCAGTCTCTTCTTCAAAGATTATTTTCGCAATCTGTTTTTTACCTGATTGAAGTTCAGGATATTGGTCACCCATAGTGGCAGCAAGGACAGGAACCAGCCGAAACATAAATGGTTCCTCTATGCCCAGGTTATTATAACCATATCTTACAGCACGACGGAGAATTCTTCTTATAACATAACCTGCTTTATTATTTGAAGGAAGCTGGCCATCAGCTATTGAGAATGAAACGGCTCTCAAATGATCGGCAACAACCCGGAGTGCAATATCCCATTTTTCGTTAACCCCGTATGCCTTGCCCGTAATTTCAGAAATTTCCCTTATGACATCCTGAAAAATATCAGTCTCGTAATTTGATTTTTTACCCTGGACAACCATACAGAGCCTCTCGAATCCCATGCCTGTATCAACATGCCGGGAAGGAAGTTGTTCGAGAACGCCGTCAGTCCGGCGGTTATACTGAATAAAGACAAGGTTCCATATTTCAATTACCTGAGGATGACCTTTATTTACCAGATCTTTCCCCGGTATTTTTTTTCTCTCTTCATCGTCCCGTAAATCAACATGGATCTCCGAACAAGGGCCACACGGGCCGGTTTCTCCCATTTCCCAGAAGTTATCCTTTTTTGATCCTTGAATAATCCTTCCTTCCGGTTTTGAAAAACATTTTTCCCAATAGGTGAAAGCTTCATTATCCCGTGGTACATTGTCTTCCTGACTACCCTCAAATATTGTAGCATATAACCTGTCTTCCGGAATTCTGAGTCTTTTCACCAGTAATTCCCAACCCCATTCAATTGCCTCTTTCTTAAAATAGTCGCCAAACGACCAGTTGCCAAGCATTTCAAACATTGTATGGTGGTAGGTATCATGCCCAACCTCTTCCAGGTCATTATGTTTTCCGGATACTCTTAAACATTTCTGTGAGTTTGCTACTCTTTTGTTCACTGGCAACCGGTTCCCGAGGAATATGTCTTTGAACTGGTTCATCCCGGCATTTGTAAACATTAGGGTAGGATCATTTTTAACTACCATTGGTGCTGATGGCACTATAAGATGACCTTTAGACTCGAAAAATTCAAAAAATAACTGCCTCAGTTCCAGTGACTTCATCTTATTTAGAATTATGTTAAATTAACATTCGTCAAATTTAGGGCTTTAAAATTAGTTTATTTGCTTAAGATTTATCAAATTGCAAAATAAAATTTTAAAAAACCTCTTCCTGTTGTTAAGAAACCGGAAATACGTGCTTGATTTGTCCGATCTGCAGTATAAGCAGGTCAGGCTGCCTTGGAAGATGAGGTTTTTGCATGTTCTTTTATGGTTTGCCGGATCGCTTGTTTTAGCAACAGTTTACGGTACTATTATTGAAAACACGTTCGGTTCTCCCAAAGAGAAGCTGCTTAGTCAGCAGGTTGAAAATCTGAAACTTCAGTATACACTAATTGGAAGAGAGTCGGATAATTCAATTGCCGCTCTTAACAGTTTCAGGCTCTCTGATGACAAACGGTACCGGCCGATACTTGACATGGACAGTGTTCCTGAATCATACAGAAAAGCTGGTATTGGAGGGGTCGACAGATACAGTGATCTAAAAGGCTATCTGAACTCAGATATTCTTATTGAATACAAATCAAAAATTGATGAGATAAAGAGCATGGCGACTGTCCAGAACGAATCTTTTAAGACAATCGCTGAAAGAAGTGTTGAATGGAAAAGGGAAATGGATCATTTCCCGGGGATAAGTCCGGTAAGTGTAAAATTCAAACTTGGTGATACATTCAAGTGGAGGACCATTCACCCTGTGTTAGGCACGCCACGAATGCATAACGGGCAGGATTTTGAAGTTCCTTATGGTACAGAGATATACGCTACCGGCGATGGTTCAGTTATTGAGTCAGGCTGGAACTCAGGCGGATTTGGAAATTGTATTGTGATCGATCATGGCTATGGTCTTCAGACTGTTTATGGTCATCTTAGTGATATTAAAGTTGTTAAAGGTCAGAATGTTAAAAGAGGTGACCTTATAGGAATAAGCGGAAGCAGCGGTTTGTCTTCAGGCCCTCACCTGCATTATCAGGTCGAACAATTTGGAGCCCATAAGAATCCTGTTAATTTCTTTAATAATGATGTCAGTGTTGAGGAATATAATGATATGATCCAGGCATTCGAATCGAAATCAAAACTCAGATAATCTCCTCCCAAGTTCAATTACGATCATCTTAATGTCCAAATTGGATAGTTAGTTTCTTATTTTTTTAGAATTGATTATCTTTGCACAATATGGCACCTACAAAATATAAATTTGATCCGGATTCTCTGAGTTTTGATAAAATAAGCCTTGGTATAAAGGCTTTGTTTCTCAGGTTTCTTGCCTATTTTATCGGGTCACTCGTTTTCGCTTTAATTTACTGGGTCATTTATGCATCCTTCTTCGATTCTCCAAAAGAAAAGGCCCTTAAGAGGGAAGTTGAGCAGATGACTATTCAGTACGACCTGATGCACAGGGAGATGGCAAATGTTGAAAATGTTCTTGAAGATCTTCAGAAAACCGATGATAATCTTTACAGAACTATTTTTGAAGCTGAACCGATCCCGGCTGAGCAGAGAGATGGAGGAATTGGAGGAGTAAACAGATATGAAGCTCTTGAGGGTTATAATAATTCAAACCTGGTTATAGAAACAGCAAACAGACTCGATAAGATAAGGAAAAAAGTTTATGTTCAGTCAAAATCATTCGACGACCTCATTAAACTGGCTGGGAATAAGGAAGAGATGCTCAGATCAGTTCCTGCAATTATTCCGATTTCCAATAAGGATCTGACGAGAACAGCCTCAGGATTCGGTTGGAGGATTCATCCGTTTTATAAGATCAGTAAGTTTCATTACGGGATGGACTTCACAGCTCCCTTTGGAACTGATGTCTATGCGACCGGGAATGGAACAGTTGTTGACATTTTATCCTCACAGAGAGGTCTCGGCAAACATATAATTATTGATCATGGTTTCGGATATAAAAGTATCTATGCACATCTGAGCAGTTTCAATGTAAGAGTAGGCCAGAAGGTACAGAGAGGAGATATTATCGGTTTTGTAGGGAGTACAGGAATGTCGGTTGCCAACCATCTTCATTACGAGATCAAACTAAATGGCGTAAATGTTGATCCGGTCAACTATTATTTCGAAGATCTCAGTTCGGCAGAATATGAAAAAATGATTGAGATTGCATCTAAAACCGGTCAGTCTTTTGATTAGGATTTTTCTTCGCACAATAGTTGGTTATAGTGCTGATTTTGGTACTGACAATAAATCAGATGTTATCGGACAGGTGAAATCTCATATAAATAATTGGTATGCCTTACAAAGAAAAAAAAGTCGAAAAGCTCTATTATTCAATAGGGGAAGTAGCTGAAATGCTCGAAGTGCCGGTCTCTACGATTCGTTTCTGGGAAAATGAGTTCGATATTCTCAAACCCATGAAAAATAAAAAAGGCAACAGGCTGTTTACACCGGCAGACATTAAGAACCTTAAGATACTCCATCATCTTGTGAAAGAAGAGGGCATGACTCTTTCCGGGGCTAAAAAGAGACTAGCGGAAAAGTGGGTTGAAACGGATTATAAATATGAGATCAATGAATCGCTTCAGAAAATAAAATCCATGCTTCTCGATATAAGAGATAATATATAAAGAATCTCTGAGTAATCTCTGTGTCTTCTCTATGACTCTCTGTGTAACAAAGATGTTTAAGAACTTACGCAGAGCTACCCAGAGGATTCACAGAGGGTCACAGAGAAAAATCATTATGAAATTAAAAGATCTTTGCTCATATCTCGATTCAGCAGTTCCCCTGTCATTTCAGGAAGAGTATGATAATTCAGGACTGCAGATCGGCTCACCCGAAAGAGAGATTTCTTTAGCGATGATCACACTTGATGTTACTAAGGAGGTCATTGATGAAGCTATTGCTCATAAATGTGATGTATTGGTTTCACATCATCCTCTTATTTTCAACCCTATAAAGAGCCTGACAGGCAAATCATTTATAGAAAGGATTCTATATAAGGCTGTAAAGAACGATATTGCTGTTTATTCCGCTCATACCAACCTTGATGTATTCAGTAATGGAGTCAGCAGGAAGATGGCAGAAAAGATTGGTCTGGAAGAGATAAGTGTATTATCACCCTCTGAGAACAGATTATTAAAACTTGTAACCTACATTCCTGAATCTCATCTTGAAGTAGTGAGAAATGCACTTTTTGAAGCAGGAGCAGGTGTTATCGGCAATTATGACCAATGTGGATTTGCAACTTCAGGAACCGGGAGTTACAGGGGTAACGAAATGACAAAACCATTCAGAGGTGAAAATGGGAAGATCCATTTTGAAAAAGAGATCCGCTTTGAGACAATATTGTTTTCTCATCTTAAAGATAAAGTGACAAAGGCTCTTCTTGAGGCTCATCCTTATGAAGAGGTGGCTTATGATCTTTACTCACTTGAAAATAAAAACACTGAGATAGGTTTAGGATGTGTCGGGAAATTTCATGATCCGGTTTCGGAAAATGATTTTCTGAAACTTGTTTCTTCAGTTTTTGACGCAAAAGGCGTCAGGTACTCAAAACCGACAGGAAAACAGGTAAGAAAAGTCGCACTTTGTGGCGGCTCGGGTGCATCTCTGCTCAATCTGGCAATTTGTTCCGGAGCCGATGCCTTTTTAACTGCCGACATTAAATATCATGATTTTTTTAGTACAGAGAATAAGATACTACTTGTGGATGCCGGACATTTTGAAACTGAAAAATTCTCAAGAGAAATTTTAAAAGACCTAATTATTAAAAAATTCCCTAAATTTGCAGTCCGGTTTTCAGAAACAAATACGAATCCGATAAATTATTTTTAAAGATGGAAAAAGCAAAATCACATGAGTCTGAA
>Ga0182027_10004699_pt1 | contig 21063 bp, 11 predicted proteins | sample 712E1DmetaG_FD_121300 | JGI IMG/M metagenome (GOLD analysis project Ga0182027, IMG submission 121300) | Permafrost microbial communities from Stordalen Mire, Sweden - 712E1D metaG (Illumina Assembly) | ecosystem: Environmental > Terrestrial > Soil > Wetlands > Permafrost | place: Sweden...
AATCAAAATACTTGTTGTAGTATGAAGTGTTCGCTACAAGAGTTCCGTCATAATACCATCCGTAGGATAATGAATTAGGATAACTGCTATTGTCAGCAGTCGATACTTCATCGAACCTGTATGTATGATTCTCGAATATGTTTATTGTCGTCGTCATTCCTGGGAAATTTACTGTATTTATCCATGTGGCGTTGTTGATTGTACTATTTAGTGGAGTTCCTGAAGGTATTACGCTGCTGATTACAGGATTTGCCGTGACGTTATATATGTAAAGATACATCTGCCTGCTTGAACTGTTTCCATAATAATCTGTCACAGTAACATTGATGGAATAATTCCCTTCATAACTATAATTTACTGGAGTTATCATCAATGCTGCCCCGACGGCAGATTGCTTGTATAGTTGGAATACATCGGAAACTGTGAATATTGGTCCAGTGATATTATACGAGAATGTGAGGTCTTCATAAGTATTGACCAGATTCAAATCAGAATCTGTTGCTGTATAAATTATCTGGTAAGGAGTGCCGACTATAAGATTCTGCGCAGGAGGCATGCTAGGAGCATTTAATACAGGAGCATTATTGGTGTTTAATAGTATCAAGTTGATGGTTGTTGAATTAATTCCGCCGCGCGAATCAGTAACGTTAAGCGCAATAGTATAATTGCCGACCATGGATTGAGTCACGTTAAAATTTATTATTCCGCTCGCGCTGCCTATAGTGAATAGAGTTGAATTAGTCCAGTAATTTGCGATGTAATCTCCTGAATCAATATCGGTGACGTTTGCGCTGATATTATAATAGCAGCTGAAATTCCAGTTATAACTGTCGCGTTCGCTGCATGTAATATTTATAGGATTTAGTGTGAATGATGGATTGCTGTTTGGATGAACTTCCAAAGACGCTATTCTGCTATAACTTAATCCTCCGAAATCAGTCACAGTCACATTGAACGTAAAATTTCCAGAAACATTAGGAGTGAAACTTAAGATTCCCGTGCCTGAATCAATGCTGAACTTCGAATCATTAGTGCTATAAGTTCCTATGCCCGTATTCAAACGATCATAAGTTAAGTCGTCAATATCCTGGGCATTGACTTTATATCTGAACAAAACTCCAGTATATGCAGTAAGGCTTGAGATGTTTGTGTTGCCGAATGAATTTATTGCGTCACTACTTATCTCAGAGATTACAGGAGCATCATTAGTATTATTTATGAAGAGTGTTATCAATTGTGTTGCATTCTCGCTGCCGTCGAAAACATATATAGTAAAGTTGCTGCTTACTACATGATTATTGTTAAGAGTTGTGACATTAACCCATGCATATGCAAACGAGGCATCAGGAACAGTTGTATTATAGACTGTAGCGCTATTATATGTTACAGAATAAAGAGGATTATTGCTCGAGAATACTAAAGTATTATTGTCCATGTCAGTTGCATTGATATAGATACTAAGACTTCCTCCCTGCGTAAGACTTCCGCTATTATAGACGTTATATTGGATTATCGGAAGCTGGTTGAATGTTATGCCAGTAAGCTGGAATGATGCATTAGTGCTCCTTGAATTTGTAGGATTGCTGTATGTATCATTGACGCGTAAAGTGACTGTATAATTCTTGTTATGTGTCTCTGAATACGTTGCAGTATGATTATCCGAGAGCATCAAGATGAATGTAGTGCTGTCAATAGGAACTACTGTGAAGTTCAAAAATGGCGTGACATTGATCACAGCCACATTCAGAGGATATTTCGATGCATCGTCCTCAGTAGTTATGATATAATTGAATGCCTGACCCATATTAAGATTCTTTGCAGAGAGTGGCGGCACAAATTTAGGTATAGCCGTCACGTTAAACACGATGTATTGATACGTCGAACCATAGAATGTGTCAGCGCCAATTCTGATAGTTCTAACACCAGTATTCGCAAGGCTGTTTGGACTGCACGTCATAGAGCCGCTGTTGCTATTGATGCTGCAATAAGATGAATCGTTGATAGTGTATGTGATAGTATCTCCATCAGCATCTGTAGCATTCACGGATAGAGTTATGCTGCTATCCTCGAGAATATTAACACTGGTATTTATTATTTCAGTACCATTGCTATAGAATACTCTTGGCTGAGTAGGCGGGCTATCGACGATACTGACATATGTCATGCCTGATTCCATTCCTGTCCCATTATTGAACATTATCGAGCAATTCCACAGGTCGCTTCTTGCAGTATAACTGTTCGGAACAGTTCCTGAACCGATGGAAGTATGGCATTCAATTCCTGAACTGCAGCTGATATTCGACGTCAAATTTGCTGCGCCATTCCTGTACCATGTTATATTGACATTGGAATTCGAATTGATTGTAAAGTAGCATGTCAAGTCCTTGTCCGATTGGGCATTGGAATCTCCTCCATTTATCCTCATGCCGCTTATTAATCCCAAGGATATATTTATGACTATAAGAAGAACTAAGAACATCACAGACAATATTACAATATCCATTTTATTAAATTTTTTCATGATAGTTTTCTTATTTTCTTTTTCTTATTTTCTTGTTGTATTTTTGTACATTATTTTTTGCAAACTACTGGTTATATTCGTCTTCCAAATATTTGATGGCGTGAAACGCCCTGACTATATCATTGTAAATCTTTAAGTCATCTTTTGTAAGATTTGAATTTGCATCAGGATTCGCATGCGCATTTGCAAAACTTGAATTTGTTTTTGTAAGACTCGAATTCAATTTTGAAAGGCTTGAATGCACAATCTCATAATCCTTGAGCAGTTCTCTATACGCATTTTTTGCGGCTATCAATTCGCCGAACTTCAAAGCGATATATATCTTTGACAGCCTGTTATATAATATATCTATATGTTCTTTGCTCTCGATGGTTCTGTCCTTGACGGAATCGTACGCGTCCTGTCCTGAAAATTCTGCCACGAGGAAGATGTCATGGGATAGTTCATCAATCAAAGCCTCAACTTCCAATTCTTTTGATTGCGCTGCATTTTTCAACTGCGCATCATCTTTAGATTGTGAATCGTTTCTCGATTGTTTATCATCGCTGTCCTTGTTACTGATATCCTTGATGCGCGATATTCCAGACATCTTTGCATACAGCATCACAAGTATTTTCTCAAGGTTCTTATTCTTCAATTTGACAACCCTTGCAACGAATTCTTTTCTGTCAATAGTATCAATATTATCTATTGGAGGCTTTTTCGCGAGAGACTTTTCTGGCAATTTTTCTGCAGACAATAATTGCTTAAAATATTCCTTATTGAATTCTGATAATTCATCGACGGCATAGGATATGCTATGCTCTTTTCTTTCATCAAGTCTTGCCTGCGCAATGTTTAATGACTGCAAAAGTTTCTCTTTCTCTTTATTATTAATGTACGTCTTGCGCTTGATTCGCAATTTTTTACCGCGCATCCTCATGTACGCAGCGAATATTCTGGAACGGAATGTGAAGAGCAATAAACCGCCCATACCAAGTATCAATACACTGGATATTATAGTTATTATGCCGATGCCTCTTACGATTGAAGGCTTCTCGACATTCTTGCATGCGCCGCATTCTCCGCCGCAGTCTATTCCTGTCTCATTTCCATCCTGCAAACCGTCAAAACATGATGCTAGTAAGTTACACTGTTCTATTTCCGTAGGCTTCGTCTTGTTGGTGCCGCACGCAGCATTGTCAAGACACATCCTTGTATGAATATTATTTTCGCATATGCTCCATTCATTGCATTCCCAATTCTCTGAACATCTGACAGCGGAATTGTATGTGCAATTCTCGAACATGTAATGATCGTACGGCTCTTCGCATCCGTTATAATCAATGCATCTTCTATATGTGAAATTTCCCATCTGGCATGCAGACCATGCGCTGCATTTCCATCTTGGATTGCATACTTGATTCTCTCCGCCTCCACCGCCGCCTGTATTCTGGCTGCTGCCGCTAGACACTGGAGCAGTGTTGTCGACGCATAATACTTCATAGGATACTGTGTTGCCTTTAGCCGTGAGTCCGAACGGATCGACGGCAACAAAATATGCGGTGCTTGTTCCGCAGCTAAGACCTTTAATCAATACTTGACTCCCTGATATGGAAATTTTTGCAGTACTGCCTGACTGCAGGATGAAAAAATATGATAATGGGTCGCCATCGGGGTCAGTAAAAAAATCATTGAGCGAAGTTATCAATGCATATTTATCTTTTATGATCTGCTGGTTTGGCATGTTGGTCGACAAATATGGCGCCCTGTTCTCTCCTATGACTGTCGTGCTGAATTCTTTTGGTGTATCATTATTCGAGCAGCCGCTGCTGTCAACAGCGTGTATGATAAATGCATTTTGTTTGCCCATCGAATCTCTTGGGGGAATGAAATCTATATCTCCTTGAGGCGTGATATTGAACATCTCAGGAATAGTCAGCCATTCAGAATAGAATGTTACGCTATCTCCATTAGGGTCTGTCGCATTTATCGTGCATACATATTCTTTGCTCCTATTGAATACATGATCAGTTAAATTACAGTCATAATCTATTATTGGAGCGCTGTTTATGCAAAGTCTTGCCTCTGCAACGTCAGAGAATCCTGCATAGCCTGATAATTGCGCATCAGATATGTCTGTTACTTGCGCTACAGATGTCATCCTCTCTCTTGCAATATTCATGTTGATTATCGCCTGTATCGACAATATAGCTGCGACTATAAGCACAGCAAACATTCCAATCCTTATTTTATCGTCCTTGAACATTTTTTTATAATAGTTTATTTGTTTTTTTTCTTGTGTAATATTTATTTGTTTAATTCGTCTTAGCTATATCATTTCAATAATTCCTTGAATTCCTTCTCGCTGATTACTCCCTTGTCCTTGAGTTCTGAATATTTCTGCAGCAGCCTTGATTTCTCCTCGTAGACTAATTCACCTAGTTTGATCTTTATCCATTCAGACTTGCTGACTTTTAGGATGCTCGCTATCTTGTCTAGATCTTCGACTAATTCTTTAGGTATCCTAAGGTTCAATTGTTCGGTAGATTTATCCTTACTCATTTGTTTGATTGCGATATTGTCGTAAATGTATTGGTTAAATTATTGTTTTATGGTCAAAATCTGTATTTACTAGCCATTTGTATAGCAAATGATAGCAAAAAGCATATATTAATAGCAATTACTATACATTTCTCTTTATAAATTTTTCTTTAGAATAGTTGCCGACAATAGTATCCTATATAGCACGCTCATATAGGTTATTTCTCGCTTCTTCAACAGATTTTAGATTAAAGCAATATAATTTAAAGAATTCGCTTGGTGCTATATAAGGCATGTATGTCGGCACTAGAATTCTTGACTGAACGCTTGACAATATATTAAATAGAGAATAAAGTCATAAGAATAATAGGAATATACGGAATGAAAATCTCTTCATGGACATTTAATCAATATCTTCGACCTGTATGGTGGCAATACTACTGGACTGCTTACTACTGAACCATCGAAATCACAGTATGTTGATGAAAGTGTGAATGATTGGCTTGTACTCTTGTCGTTTATGAGCATTGTTCCAGGATCCTGCGCGAGGCTTACATTGACTTCCTGCAATACGAAATTATCGAACCAGAAAGTTGCAGGCTTGTGACCTGTCAATATGCTGAATCTAATCTGAGCATTCGAAGGTATCGTGAACACAGTCGAATAATGTTTTCTTGAAGGCGTCAACCCTGCATTCGTATTAAAATATGTGCTCCATGTTGTTGTGTCCTGAATGTATAATATCACGCTGTCTGATGTATTGGATTTTGCGTCAAATGATATCATATATGTCTTGCCGCTCTGCAGCGATAAGCCTCCATAGTATGGCAATGAACCAGAATTTCCAGTACCGACAACGCATACGCCGCTTTCCATAGACTTGAAACATCCGCCATCAAGTCCAGATGAGTTCCAGCCTGATACAACAGTGCATGTTCCCCCGCTATATCCTGAACTCCATCCTGCAGTATTCGAATTAAAGTCTCCATTAGACAATAAGTTAGGACCCGATCCAAGGATAGTGTATAGACTTATATTAGTCCATGTATTTGCATAAATGCTGTTTTGATCCGCGCCCAAAGATTGCCATGAACTAAAATCGTATGGTATATTATCACGCTCTCCAAATATATTAAGGCTCTGCAATGGATTTGCAAAATTGTTATAATTTGAAGTTCCGAAAAGCAGCGGGGAACCATAGACGCTGCCAATGTTATAAGCGTATCCTGAGCCGTTAGTATACATATAATTTCCTGATACTTTGTTGTTGCTGATGCAGTCGCCAACAGTTGATCCTCCGCATATATAATCTTCTGATATGGCGATAGGTTCATCATTTGAATATAATACATTATCGAGCAATTTATTATCCTGACCATTGTGCAGGAATATTCCATATTTTGCATTATATACAGAGTTATTTGCAAAAGTGATATACTTTGTATGATCGTCAAGATAAATGCCGTATGCTTCAAGACCTCCATATTGCGTGTCTTTGCCGGCAAGATTTCCAATTGAATTAGTTATTATATTATCTGAGACGACATTTCCTAGATAGCCTGAACTCCAAGTATATATTCCTGCTCCATCATCGAGTACAAGACATGTGTTGTTTATCCTATTATGCATTATCGTGATGTTTGATCCTTCAAATCTTATTCCATTATATGCGCTGTTCTGGATAATGTTTCCTGTGATATTGACTTGATTAGCGACGACTAACATTATTGCAGCCTGTGTATATCCTCCTAAAGGCGCAAGAGGGCTATTAAGAGGAACACCGCCAATGTAGCCTGTATTCAAGAAATTATTGTAGAGTATGTTCAGTCCTGAAGATTCCTGATAGCGCAATCCTGCTCCCATATTATCTGTGAATGTGTCGTTGACAACTCCAGTATCAGTAACGCTATTTGTTGATCCTTGTATGAACACCCCAAAATTATAGCTTCTCGAGATATTCATGTTAGTAAGAGACGCATGCCATCCATAATTTACATGGACAGATGTATCTCCACCGCGAACATCAAGATTGTCGAGTGTTATATAATTGCCGTACACGCCTATGACGTCGCCAGTGGCTGGAGCCTCAACTAATGCGCTGTTAGGATTAGAATTGTCAGGCATCCATAAATATACTTTGCCTGCGCTGCTGTCATAATACCATTCATTTGCGGCGTTGAGCATCCATAACTTGTTTGTCAAATAATATCCGACTGCTCCTCTAGGAATATCCAAGAGTGGTGTTGCAAGAGTGAATATGTGCGTGCCTGAATCATACGCGCTTACAGCACTTTCGGCAAGCTCCCAAGGAACATATCTTACGTGGACTGTTCCTCCGACGGGCGATGAAGGGAATGACGCATCGGAATCAGTGAATGAACTCTGGCCTCCGCCACTATTCATCGTCAAATATCCACTATTAGGATACTGCGCAGGCTTGACATATATTCCATTGACGAATAACTGCTTTATTGCTGTCGCCTGGTTAGCAACATATATGTTGCCTGAATATACAGTCCATCCTGTAATTACACTTGATGGATCGATTATTGGTCTTTGAATATTACTTCCATATGCAGAAAACATTATAGGTTTATTCTGTTGTCCTGAAGTTGATAACGTAACTTTTTCACGGAATGTATCGCCGCGCTTGAAGCATGTGATGTTCCCAGCTTGTGTTATACTATTAGCCTTGCTTAAAGTCTTCCATGGAGTCAGATTAGTAAGACCGTTACTGGAATCGTTACCAGAACTTGATGAGACAAAATATGTGCAATTGACAGTCTGCTGCACTACAATGCATGCGCTGCATGGTCCACCGCAGTCAATGCCAGTTTCTCCTTGATTCTGTATTCCGTCGCTGCAGTTAGCTGGTATGATGCATGCTTGACATGTTCCTCCGCAGTCAATACCTGTTTCGTTTCCGTTTTGTATTCCGTCGCTGCAGTTAGCTGGTATGATGCATGCGCTGCATGGACCGCCGCAGTCTATTCCTGTTTCTCCATGGTTTTGTATGCTATCGCTGCATGTCGCGTTTGGCGCGGCTATTTTTATCGTCGAGAATTCTTTGAGCTGCCATTTGCTGTCGTGGCAGTCGAATGTGTTATTTACTCTTGTGCAACTGTATATTATTATGTAATTGTTTGATGAGTTTGAGTCATTGATGGAACTTTGCAATACATTGATTGTAGCTGTTGCTGTTCCGGAAATCCATATCAATGATGTTCCAAGAGCATTTCCGTTTAGTGTTATCTGCTGCCAAGCGCCTTCAGCAACACTAACATATCCTGTCTTGTATACAGCAGTATCATTGGTTGATATCGCGATAGATTTTTGTATGTCTGATGTGTTGAATGTCAATGTATTATGGTCTAAAGAAAGCGCGCCTATAGGCTGTTCAAACGATGGATACAATGGATGCGCTGCAAATCCTAAACTATCCTCTCTGACTCCAGAATTGTATGATGCTGCAGGTGTCAATTCATGAGAATTATTAGAACTTATTATGAGTATTGAGATTATAGAAATGATGCACACTATTCCGACGATGAACATTATGTGCTTATCTTCAATATTATCTCCAATGCGCATGAACCCTCTTTTAGCCGCAAATAATTAATTCCAAAACAGATTATAATTGTTCATTAGCCTATAAACTCATATATAAATTTAGCGAATGTGATAGTTTGTTTTTAATCGATATAATAAAATATATCATTGCCTGAGCAATACTATGTGCACTTTCCCAGAATATTCTCCTATTGGAGTGTTCGATGGGATATCGATGTTTATAGGAACTTTCTCAAATATTCCTTTTTCAATAGAGTATCCGTTCTTTTCTACGCTGAGAAATTTTGCTATATCGCCTGAGAAATATATTTCTATACTGACATTTTGAGTGGTGTTGACTGTGACGAATCTTGTTCCCCCGCCTCCTTGGGATATTTTTCCAAATTTCAATGAGTCAGTATCTCCATTGAGTCCGACGCTTCCGGAAGTGACGATGACTGATGCATCTATATCGTGGTATTCTACGACCTTGTCAGAATAAGTTTTATGAATGTCTATACGATAAATAGTGAAGCTTACTACCCCGATTAGTATGCCAATGGATATTATCAATGCCACTATAAGAATTTTCCTAAGAAATCCCGATTCAGAATGCTTGGATATTTTTTGTGTTTTATCCAGTGATTTATATCTTGTATTAATCCGCGTCCTTGAAGATTTTGTTTTTTTCATGTTTATAGAGTAGGAGGTCGTATTTCACTGTCGAGAACAGCATTGTTATTATTTTCATTCCTGCCTGTATTAGAAGGGTTAAAGGATTTTGCATCGCTGTCATTATTATTGTTTTTTTCGCTCCTACCATTATTGTTCTTACTATTGAAACTTTTATTGAATACCAGAAAATATGTCAATACAGACAATACTATAAGCGCTCCTAGAATCATTACCGCAGTATTGTTGCTTATTATGTTCGGCTTCTCAATCTTTGGAGGAACTCCATCAATTATATTGACTGTGACGGTTTTTGAATAAGTCAGACCTTCATAGTATACTGTAATATCAAAATCGTGAGGTCCTATATCAAGTCCTTTAGTTTCAATATATGCTTCTAATTGTCCAGCGGCTTTTCTTCCTGCGCCAGGTTTCACTAGATCAAGATTAGGAGTCTTTATTATCTCGCCTTTAGGAGTCGTTATCTTTGCATAGACATTATTTATATCCCCTGCCCAGTCGCTTTCAAGGGTTATATAATACTTGTTTGTTGCATTGACTATCAATTCTTTTGTCGCATCAACTATATTAATATTCAATTCCCCGACCATGAATTTTCCGCTGGCAGTATAGTTTATATTCGCATCATCATAAGTTACATTCCCGACGGCAGTGTATGTTCCTGAACTAAGGTTGTATAATGCTGCATCTAGTACAGAATTCAGTGTCTGCGTCTCGTAAGGACTTATGCTCTTTGTATCTGTATTGAGTATAGCTATTGTATTATTATATTCGTCATATACTGTGATGATGCCGCTAGCGCCCATTATTGCTTCTTCGCCATAATTTGTGACGCTTAGTCCTATTGTAGTCTTCTCATTGATATTCAAGTCGTTCGCGGCGACTCCATTTAATATTGGGTGCTTGAATGGATATAGCGAGAACACTCTTAAACCTGTCCTAACGGAGGCTATGCCTCCCATTGCAGCAGTATTTTCTGTCGCTTGCGTAGCTACAAGATATAATGTATGCACTCCAGGCTCCAGATAATCCGGGAATTTTATTGTAACTTCAATATTTCTTTGAGGACCGTCAGGATTTGGATCATTGATTGTAGCATATTTTGCAAGGTCTCCTTCAAGTGATGCGTGTATCTTTGCGTTATCAAATAGATAGAATTTGTAAGTTTTCTCAATGCCTGGCTGGAATAGTATCTCTTTCTCATTGCTGTACTGTCCAATTCCTACTCCAAATACATAAGCGCATTGTATAAATGTACCATATATAATAATTAAAAAAATGAATAGAAAATATTTTTTGCAGTTCACAAGCACCAACCTATTTTGTAATGTTCAGGGTAACTTTTCCACTATTATCGTCATGTGACGAGGTAGGAGGCAATATATTCAGGCTCATTACGCCGACATTAGTGTTGGATTGAGCCTGCGCTGATTCCTTTCCGGAAGCTACACTATTCAATACTGCCCAAGTGCCAATCGCGCTTATCAATACTACAGCTATGACAAGCATAATTATAGTAGCGCTGAATGTACTCTTCTGACTTGGAGCGCTTGGCGCAACGTTATTTTGGTCAGTCATTTTAGCCTTTACCCAGTACCTTGCGCCATTATACTGACACTCTTTGATCCTGAAGCATCAGCAGGTATAACAATCTTCACACCCATCATTAAAGTATTATTCTGATAGTATGAAAGATTTTGGCATACATTATACATTGTTCCTACAACAACCTCAGTCCATGCAGTATTAGCTAATGCGTTAAGGCACGATGTTCCAGTGCCATTGTTGGACATAGTGAACTGGAATGATGGTGATATAACCGATCCGCCGATGAATCCTGTTGCATTAGCAGAGAAATTCAGGGTTACATTCAAGTATGTTGTTCCAGCATTCTGGAGCGTGAATGTCGATCCTACGGCATTGTTAAAATTTATGCAACCAGCAGACTTAGTTACCGTTCCAAGACTTGAATCATTGACTGATAACGTGCAGTTGTAATATCCTGCGCTGGTATTGATTTGTCCAGTTCCTAAATCGACTGAAGAAACAACAAACCTTAATACTGTCTGTGAACTTATATAAACCTGCGCTGTTCCTGTGCTGTTAGTAGTCGCAAATCCAGTAAGTCCTGATGTTTGATTCAGTTTATTCAAGCTGATGATTGTTCCGAATATTGATACTGCTATGGCGGCAACGACGAGCCATGCCAGCATTTTATTAGAAATCTCCATTGTATATCATCTCCTCACGTTTTAATAAAATTTATCCTCAAAATTAATATCAAATAGTATACCTGCGCATACTGTTTATAAATTTTATCCCTAAAGTGTAAAAAATTTTCAAATCAATTATTTTGCTTGCTGATTTTTCATTTAGGACTTTCTATATTTAATGTAATCCTGCCGATATCATCGCTCTTATTCTGTGTGTCTCCGAGCACTGTAACTGATACTTTTCCACTGTCTGTATTGACTGTTTTTTGCGCAGGCGAACCAACAGGATTTATGCTGTTCAATACTGCCCACGTGCTTATTATAGTAACAAGCAATGAGATTATTACAAGTATAGTTATAGCTGTATTCGATGTACCTTTCTGACTTGTGGATACTTCATTAGGAACATTATTGATGTCATCCATGTTAAATCCTCCCCACTTTTTGTATTTCAATAATTTCAATATATTCTTTACAATCCATGTTTATAATTTTTATGTTTTTGAGATGTCACGAACGAATTATTTTGTCAATTAGAAATATTGTATAACTATCTTTTTTGCGTAAACTTTATATAATTTGTCTCTTTGGTGAATATTGTAGCATTAAAGTACATCGAAGTGTGTGGTGGAAAATATCGATGCAGGAATAAGAGATACAAAGAATCGATTCAAGTTCAAAGTAGTATATATAATTATAATTCTGGTTATTATAGTAAGCGTGATAATAATATTATTTAATACAAACAACACTAACATAACACATCAAAGCGATAAGACTGGACTTGCTGTGCATCCGATATACCCTGCTTATTCTAGTCCTGAATCGAGATTCACGATTTCATCTTCGACGATGAATGTTGCTGACACAGCGATTTACAAGACGGCTTATGTTAGTCTTGGTGGCGGTGCGTGGCAGGCTTTAACTGTTAATGGAGCACCGTATCAAGAATCAACAAACTGGATTAGTGGTGTTGGAACAATCAATATACCTGTATTGCCAAATAATACAGAATCATACATCATAGTATATAGTTGCGCAAGAATAAACAATAATTGGGACTGTCACGATAACAAATGGCAACTCACGGAATTTAATATAAGCATTGAACCAACGTGCTCTGACGGCATACAGAATCAGGATGAGACAAATATTGACTGCGGAGGATCATGCAGCGCATGCATTCCAGATGCTACATGCACTGACGGAATACAGAATCAAAATGAAGCAGGAATCGATTGCGGAGGAATATGTCAAGCATGCCAAACAATACCTCAAGCAAATTACTACGTCGCAACGAATGGGAATGATAGCAATCCTGGAACAATCGATAGACCATTCGCGACATGGCAGAAAGGATTTAATATGGCGCAAGCAGGGAATCTAGTTTACATTAGAGGAGGTGTATATTATCCTTCAAACCTGTCAGGAGTGTATGGCGTAAGAATAGATAAGAAAAGCGGGAATGCAAGCAACTACATAAAAATATGGGCTTATCCAAATGAAAAGCCTATTCTTGATGTAAGCTTATTGACAGGAACTTATTTGCCTAATTTCGGAGTATTTATCGTTGATTCCAATTATTGGTATTTGAAGGGATTAGAAGTTAGAGGAGCAAGACAAGTTTCGCCAACTTGGCTAGGAAATGGGATAGCAATAAAAAGATGCAATAATACTATTCTTGAAGAATTGGTCTCCCATAATAATCAAGGTCCTGGCTTCTCAATATCTTATGCAGGAACGAATAATTCGATACTAAATTGTGATTCTTACGATAATTATGACCCTTATACTACTTCTCCTAATCACCCGGGCGGCAATGCAGACGGGTTTGTTATTCCATACGGAGTTAAAGGGAATATAAATACGTTAAAAGGATGCCGTTCATGGAATAATTCAGATGATGGATATGATACTTGGCAAAATGATGGTATAGTTATCTTTGATCATTGCTGGGCATTCTCAAATGGTATTGATCAAGGAGATGGCAACGGATTTAAGTTAGGACCATTGTTGCTTGCTCCTGAAACTTTCCCTCAAAGAATTGTAACAAACAGTATATCCGCTAAAAATAGGGCTATAGGATTTGATCAAAATGACGCCTCCGCATTAATGACTTTATATAATAGTATAGCGTATGATAATATTGCTTATGGATTCTCATTTGGCGGGGGAAATCCGAATGCAGCAAGTATCTTTAGAAATAATATCGCATATAGTAATATTGGTGGAAATGCTGCATTTAATTCAAACATGATTCGAGACCATAATAGCTGGGATTCAGGTTTTACTGTTACTGATTCAGATTTTGTAAATTTAAATTCTTCTTTGCTATATTCTCCGCGTAATTCAGATGGTTCTCTTCCAGATATAGATTTCTTAAAACTTGCTTCTGGAAGTAATCTCATAGATGCTGGCGTTGATGTTGGACTTCCATATAATGGCACTGCTCCTGATATTGGAGCGTTTGAAACAAATTGATTAGAATAGACAACAAATATTTATTTTTAATGTCTTCGTCTTCTGGACTTCTTGAATAATGATATGATAAATATTGCTGCAAGAGCCAATAATGCTGCAGCGATATATATTGAATATTGTTTGTTGGCGCTCTTAATTGGCGTCTGTCCTATTATTATCTTGTCATTCTCTATGATTGACGGATATTCTTTGGATATGACTTTGTTTCCTGCATGAATGTTTATTCCTATAATATAGTTGCCAACAGCAATGTTCCTACTGTCCCAATATGCTGTAAGAATATTATTGTCTGGCGTAGCTTGGGCTTTTTCTGTCTGTGCATTTCCTATTATTGTACCATTCAAGTCTTTTATTATAACTTCTCCATATACGTCGTCTATTGGAGTGTTCCATTCCGACGATATGTTTATGTCGAATTTCGCTATAGTTCCAAGCCTGAAATTATCTACACTCGCGCCTGTTACAGCGATGTCATATTCTCCAATATCAAATTCTTTTTCCGTCGTGAAATTTTTATTATCATAATATATAACATATTCAGCGATATATTTCCCTGTATTTCGGAATATTGCTGATTCCTCAATTTTTGATGATGATCCGTGGACTATGTTTTCATACCCTTCTATATTTTTAGAATATATCGTTGTTTCATTCAAGTCTTTTATAGAGAACATTCCATGCACTGTTTTAATGTCCTCGCTGCCCATATTCATGATGTTTAATGTGAATGTCGCAGGATTATCAATTCCGAACGTGGATACTGACAGATAACCTTGCGCATATAATCCTTCGTATGGTATATTGACTTGCAATTGCTGCGTTACAGTCAATAATCCTCCAAGAGCATTGTTTGCATCGCTGCCAATTTCTGAAATTATTATATTTATAGTTTTTGTTCCAGGGCTCTTGCTTGCGATGCCTGCAGGCAATCTTACAGTATACTGGAATTCCTTCTCTGAATCAGTGCTCTTCAAATGAATTATTGGATTGTCAATCGTGATGTATTCTGATAATTCTCCACTTGCAGTTATCTTTACATCCATGTCTCTCTTTTCAGTATTTATTATTCTTGAATCTATAACCCATACATTCTGGTCGATAATATCTGGATTTTGATTGCTGGCATTTATATTGTTTATATCTGTACTATCTGCAGCAGTGTTGTAGTCTATTATCTTTTTTGATGGCGCTATACCTAACGCATGAACGTTTATGGACGATAATATTACTAATATTACGCTTATCCAAATAAATTCAACATTTCTCGTAAAACGTTTTCTTCTCATAATTCTTCCCTGTAATCGTTGCTCTTTTTTATCAATCCTTTGCGCTTGAGTTTAGCTCGTCTATAAACTGTCCATACAGTACGATCGTCTCTGCTTAATATGACTGCTATATCGTGGAACCGCATCTTCTTGTTGTCGCGCAGATATTCTACCATAACTTCAAGCACGGACAATGTCCTGTCCTTGAATACAAATGAGGGGATATCTATATATCCTCTATCCATTATAATCTGTTCTCCATCCTTCGAATATTCCTTGGATTCTTTCATGTTATCTTTTAGTCGTCGGTGTTATTCCATTAATTATCGATTCATCAATTTCCTATCCAGTTGAATGTCATATATGTCGTCTTGTTGCCTGCAAGTTCTTGTGCAGGAACTTCTATAAGCACATGCACATATGCGCTTCTATTGCCTAAATGATAGTCTAGGACATTTATTATATTATTATTCGTCGATGCTGCATTTATCCAGTTCATAACAGATGTGCCTGTATTGAATGAATTTATCTCTGCGGTCTGTCCAGCTTCTATCTTCAAGTACTGTGTTCCTAGAGGAGCATTTACCCACATGCTCTGATTTATCGTGATATTTGTAAGATTAGAATATACGTTTCCGTCGTTGCGGAACTGGAATGGAGCTATGATTAAACTTGTAGTGTTCGCAGCGTCGCCAGGCTGCAACGAAGGGAATGTTACTGAATTATTTATCAGCGTTATAGCAAGGTATGGTTCGATGCTAAAATTCCATATTGTGGACCAATCACTGCATGCTTGCGCGTTGCATGCGCGAACAGTCCAATTATAATATGTATTAGAGCCTCCTTCGGTCTGTAGGCATAAGTCTGACGATGGAGTGAAATTGCTTGTGGATGAACTGATATTGATATTAGTGCCGTTGCTAAACGCGCCTGCGCAATTATTGCTCGTGATATTTATTTCGTACCATGCTGCGTTAATTGAAGAATTCCATGTTAATACTGGCTGTTTTGAATGTATCGTCGTATTGCCATTTGCAGGGCTGACAAGTGCTGGAATCTGCGGAATCAATGGCTGCACAGTAATTGTGGTGCTGTTAAGCCTGTTGCTTGCACTCATACTGTCATTAGCCTGACATTCAAGAGTCCAGTTCTGACCGACCGTAAGACTTGAATTGGAAATGTTGCCAACATTCAATTCTACTCCTTGAGTATTGTTAGTCGTTGTATTGCTTATATTAAATATTCCGTTAAGGAACCATCTATACATGTATGTGACATTGTTGCCGTTCGCATCAGTAGCATTACAGTATCCTCTTAGAGATTCATTGGTATACGCTGGCGAAGGCAGTATTGTGGATGATTGGATTACCGGTGGAGCATTAGTGTTGCTTGTCGCTGGTCCATAATCTGTTCCCAGTCCATTCCATTTAGTGCTCCATGTCGTGCTGCTTAGTGGATAATTGTTTCCACTATCTCCCCATCCGTTGCTGTCTGTATCGTATATATTTAATGATGTGATGTTGAAGTAATAGTTTCCTTGAGGTACTGTTGAAACGCTTGTGTTGAACATATTTGTCGAATTGCTGTTATCGATATAATATCCTGTTGTCTGCGTGAAATTGTTGTAATAGATTGTGTTGTATCCTGATGTTGCGCTTATTAATAATATTGTTCCGCTTGGGTTGTTTAGAGTGTTATTGTAAAATTTATTATTGTTTGATCCTCCTGTTATCCATACAGCGTAGCCGCTGTTTGATGTTATGGTATTATTTGATATGGTGTCGTTGCTTGAGTTGCTTAAATATATTCCTGTGCTATTCGATGACACGCTAACATTATTTATAGCGCTGTTTGAAGATCCGTTAAAGTATATTGCGTCATAGAAATTTCCAATGCTGCAGTTCTTTATTGTTGTATTGTATTGGTTAGAATATATTCCGTATGTATTATTAGTATTGTTGCCGCTTATAGTGTATCCAGCGCAATCTATAGTCACATTCTGCGCCGTGATGTTAAGACACGTAGAACCGTTTATAGAGATATTATTATTAAGAAGATATAAATTATTGGCTGTGAATGTTATATTACAGTTGGCATTCTTTGCAATAGTTATAGTCCTCGTCTCTGTCTGGGCAGTGTTTGATGAATTATCTTTTATGTAGCCATAATATTGATAGCTTCCCGTCGATAGATTAGTCTGGTTGGTTATGAACTGCCATTTCGTACTATTATACTTATTAAGATTCGATAGATACAATTGCTTAATCTCTGAAGCATTTAGCGATCTGTTATATATTCTGAATTCATCGATAGCTCCATTGAATGTCTCTGCTGTTTCACCTACACTCTCTCCAATTTGATATTGTGTCGTGCCTGATGAAATATTGTAGAAGAACCATGTTTTTGTCAGGTATTGCAGTAATTGTCCGTCCATATAATAGTATGCGCCTGTGCTATTAGCCATGTAAACTACATAGTGCCATGCTGTAGGATTTGTGAATGCAACATCAACTTCTCCAGGTGCGCCGCTTCCACCCGACCATACGCTTAATGTTGGTGTTCCACTATTATTGAACATTCCAAGTTCGAGGGCAGGATAAAATGATGCTGTTCCGGCATAGAACCATGATTGCCATTGACTAGTGCCTCCATTCCATTTGATCCATGCAGAGATTGTGCCGTATTGTACTGTGTCGAATATATCATTAGATAGTTTTACATTAGTTCCTGTGCCTGACCCATTGAATTGCATTCCTTGTCCGTACTTTCCTGTAGTCCATGCGCATGCGCTTCCCATGCCTACACATGTTCCATTGTTTCCATACTTGCTCGCATCATAGACGAATGTTGACGAGGAATTTTCCTTGAATGTGGACAGATTATCAAAGTTCATCATCAATAATAGATCGTTGTCGTACAGGCTATAATTTGTATTGTTCCAGTTGAATATGAATTGCGATAATGTAGTTACTGGAGTATCTATACTCATGTTTATCGTCACATTGTTGTTTGTTGTGATAGTATTGTCTGTTGGAGTAGGGCTTGTGAATGTTACAGCGAAGTTCGTTGAGGCTATAGTTACGCTGCTGCTGTTAAGCCTGCTGCTATTCAGAGAGCTGTTTCCTGCAAAGCATTCAATATTCCACACATCATATACCTGCAATGACGCCGTTGATATATTATCGACGTTCAATTCTATTGCCGATGTCTTGTCGTTTGAAGTATTTGCCGTCCTGAATACTGCATTATTTTTGTACCATGTGTAATAGTATGTTAAATTGATAACGCCTGGAGCTGTTGCGTTACAGTATCCAATTAATGGAGTTGAAATGTTTGCGTTTGTAGGACTTATTCTTGAAGAGAGTATTTTTATTGTGAATTTTGTTGTTGCTGGACCATAGTCTGATCCAAGTCCAATCCATTTGCTGCTCCATGTCGTCGCGTTCAATGGATAGTTTGTTCCGGTATCTCCCCATCCATCTCCGTTCATGTCAAGAACGTCCAGTGACGTTATATTGAAGTAGACATTTCCTTGAGGGACTGTTGAAACACTTATATTAAACATGTTTGTCGAGTTGCTGTTATTGATATAATATCCTGTTGTCTGCGTGAAATTATTATAGTATGCTTTAGTATATTTTGATGATGCTGACAAGTATAGCATTGTTCCTGCCGTGGAGATGAATGTGTTATTGTATACTTTGTTGTATGAACCATCGGATTTTATAGAATAATTTGTTCCATTCAATAAATTACCTGAAATATTGTTGTAGCCGGAATTTGCGTCCATGAATAGCGCCAAATCTGTTGATGAGATATTATTGCTATACAATGCATTGTCGAAAGCTCCAGTCATGTTGAATGTCAGATAATTGCTCGAGTATATTGTGCAATTCGCGAATGTATTGTTTGAGGAACCTGCAAGTGATACTGCGCTGCCGCTGCTTGATGTTATATTATTGTAGGAGAAATAGTTCCGTGTAGAATTATTGTCGAGTATCAATGAATCTTTCGATTGTGATGCAGCAGTAATATTATACATATTGTTTGAAGAACTATTGACTAGATAGATAGAATTGTTGGAGTTTGATGTCGCGGTAACATTATATAGGTTGTTTAATGAACTGTTTGTCAGGACTATAGAAATTCCAGACGTAGACACAGCATAGATGCTGGACAAGTTATTGCTCGAGCTTTTATTCATGAATAGAGCATTAGATAGCGTGGAATTCAGTATAAGGTTCGATAGACTATCATAATTTGAAGCGTTTAGATATATGCTATATCCATTGGAAAGATTTGTACTTGCGTTAACGATGCTTATATTGGAATAATTTGATGGAGAAGTTATTATTATATCCGTCTGGAATCCGAAAATATTGCAGTTCCTTATTTTAGTGTATGATGCGTTGACATATATTCCTGCATAATTGCTATTGTTTCCACTGATTGAATACCCATGACAGTCTACAGTGATATTCTCCAAATTAATATTGAAACAGTTGGAGTCATTTATACTAAGATTTTCTATAAGACCATATATGATGCCGCTCATATTGATATTATCTCCGCATTTTGGTTTCGCCCTGTGTGTAGCAGGTCCATAATCATTGCCGTATCCAGACCATCTGTCTGGCCAATTAATGCTATTCACTGGATATGATGGTCCGCCATCACCCCATCCGTTGCTGTCGCTATCAAATATTGATATATCATATACTGGCAATAGTCCGATTCCATAATAGAAGTTTCCCTGCGCAGATCCATTGACGCTAGTGTTGAACATGTTGGTATCGTTGCTGTTGTTGATATAAAGTCCAGTCGTCTGTGTGAGATTATTATAATAGAATAAATTATTTGCAGACATTGAATCCATGAATAATTCTGTACTGTTTGTTGTTGCAAGAGTGTTGTTTCTTATCATGCTGTTCGATGCATTCGCAAGATAAATTGCATTTCCTGAAGTTGAATTGGCATACACAAAGAATATTGTAACATTCGTGGAATTAATTATAGCTAATGCAGGATAATAATATGCTGTAGATACAGTAGAATATGCATTGATGTTTGACAGATTTATATCTTTGGAGTTGTTTATCCATAATGTATTATTTATTGATGTAAGATTTGCGTATGATATGCTGTTACTTGAACTTCCTTCCATTCCTATTGCTGCTAAACCAAAAGATCTGGAAGTTAATGACGACATCACGGTGTTTGATGAGGATGATATATAGATGCCGCGACCGCTGTTTGACACAGTATTAATATTATTCACTGTAATATTGGAACTTGATTGCAGATACAATCCTGCGCCTGTAGACGCATTGAGTGTTATGTTCGAAGCATTATTTGACGGGCTGTTATAGAACCACAATCCAGAACTTTGGGCAGTGATGTTGATATTGAATAGATTATTATATGATGCGCTGTTTGAAAATTCAATTCCTCCGCCGCTGGATATGAAATGTATATCGCTTATGGTGCTGTTAGTTACAGCATCAAGATATACTCCATAACCGTATGTGGAATTCGCAGTTATATTGGACATTGTCATGTTGTTGCCGTGCATATAAATTCCGTAACCATTGAAAGAATATGCATTGACATTTGTGAAATTGTCTGAATTTCCATCAAGCGCGAGACCAGCGCTGCCATAGGATGAAGCATTAATATTGGATGCATTGGTATTACGCCCGAATATGTATACTCCATTGCTGGAGTTTGATGTTCCAGTTATATTATTTATTATATTATATGAACCATCATAATGGCGTATGCCGCTTCCAACTACAGAATATCCTGTTACATTGTATAT
>Ga0182027_10004700_pt1 | contig 21063 bp, 25 predicted proteins | sample 712E1DmetaG_FD_121300 | JGI IMG/M metagenome (GOLD analysis project Ga0182027, IMG submission 121300) | Permafrost microbial communities from Stordalen Mire, Sweden - 712E1D metaG (Illumina Assembly) | ecosystem: Environmental > Terrestrial > Soil > Wetlands > Permafrost | place: Sweden...
GGAAAATGCCTTTAAACAAAATAATGGTTTAATAAAAGAAGAAGAGAAAACAGTAAAGTTTAGAAAATGTGTTTGTGATGCCTTGAATACTTCAGATGCTAGATATTGCTTTAAATGTGGTAAAGCTTTAAGCGTAGGCATATTGCTAGAGGATCAAGATAAAATAAAGGTAGAAACAGATAAACGTATTCAATACGTAATGGATATGATGAAAGATCCTGAACTATTGAAAAGGTTTGAAGAATTTAAGAAAACAAGAGCTTAAACTAATTTTATTTAACCGATTAACATAGTATAAAGGTAATTTATAGCAGATAGATACTTATTATCTTTCACCAGGATGAGAATCTATCTCTTTGTAAATCTTTATTCCTAGCCACACGAGAACGATTAAAACTAACCCTACAATAAGAATTATAATGGGAAGAGTATAGTCCGTCATGTTTTACATAAGCTAGTAGTTTATTTAAAGTTAATCCTTTAATTTATCCTATTTAAGAAAGGCGAAAAATATTCAGTATCTCGGCAATCCATAGAGATTATCACTTTGTTTTTTAGCAATGTTATGCTTTTGTTTATACAACGCAATCTTTTTCGTATCTTCAGCAGTTTTACGAGCATGACAATTCGGGCATAGTAATTGTATATTAGAACGCATATTGACGTTACCTTTCTTCTTCATTAATGACCAAAGTTTAACGGAGATAATGTGATCTAGATTCCTTATACTATGAACATCTTGTTTCTTTCCATTATATTTTAAACAATCTTTAGATGCACATTTACCTTTTTGTATAGTCATAAGGTAAGTAAAATCAGCTTTGAAAGTTTGACGGACGGGTTCAGAAGTATCATTATTAGATTGTTCGAATGTGGGAAAGTTTATCTGAAATTGATTATCATTTTTAGATTTCTTACCCTTGCTTGTGCCATAATAATCGTCAAGTATTCCCATTATAACCACCTTTTATTTATTCTTTTTTCTATACCATTTTGTTATCGATACACCAATATAAAATATTATTTTCCAAACTAAATATGCACCTATAACGATACCTATTAATTCTCCAATAAACCCGAAAGGTTCAGAAAGATTATAATTACTGGATACAATTAAATTTAGTATACTTAATAGTGTAAGCATAGAAGCAACAAAAACAGACACCTTATAATCTTTATATTTTACTTTTTGAGAATTTTCTTTAATTATCTTAGATTTCCTTTCATTATCCTTTATTTCTTCTTCCCGTTTTTTATCACATTTACTACAAAAGTAAATTTCTTTGTCATCTTTTATCTCTGTAATAACTGTAAGAAAATTAAGTTTCTTGTTACATTTAGAACATAGATAGGTTTTCATATATTCTTTTAGACACGTGCTTATTTAAAGTTAATCCTTTAATGTATTTGAGCATAAACTATATAAACGTCAGTATCCCTCATTTATCATGCCTAATGATTTGGAAAAAGATAAATGGATTATTATTGAGCTAGCCATGAGTGCAAATTCTTCTTATATTATTCCATCAAAAAAGGAATTACAAGAATATGCTGATGATTTAGGGTGGGAATTAAATATTGATAAAAAAGGTTACGTTGACGAAATTGGAAATAGATATTATAATATTAAATTGACTCCCAAAGGCAAACTAATAAGCCCAGAAGAATTGCGTAAAAAACGTGAAATACTTGATGGATATGCTGTTTCTATACATAGAGACGTTATATTGAAAGATAGACCAAAAGAAGTTCCTAAAGAGTTTTCAACAGACTTTATGGTAGGAGAGTCGGTAGACGATAAAAAAGAAAACATCCTTATAACAACTACAGCAAAGACACTAACCATATCATGTTCATTAAAGAAAGCAATTGAGCTAGAAGTGGAAAGCCCAAACTTATTCAAAAAAGCGTTTAGTTTATCATTGATTGAATGGTATTTAAATAATATTGATACCTGCAACAAGACTTTTGTATCTAAAGCAGATTTTAATCGTTCTGAAAGTGTCATAAAGCTTTTGGAAAGTGAAGGAATGCCAAAAGTGGAACGTAAAAAGAAAAAGTTCAGAATACATACATAATTAAAGTTAATTCTTCTTTTTTATCCACTATTACGAAAAATATGTCTAGTATTCTAATCTTAATCTAGAATTATCTTTTCGTAAAATAAGTATTAAGCGAAAAACCCATACTGCCTCTACTAATTAAAAACTATGTTTTCATAAAAGAATTAAAAAGAGAAAATAATTTGGTTATCAATTTTTCTACGCCGTAAACATAACCTATCGGATATGTTGTAATATTAGGATGATTACCACATTTATAAATATTTCTATTTTCTTTATAAATATCTTGATTTTAGATGGTTTTTTTCTCTGAATAAAGTAAATTTAAATCAAATAATTTGAAAGGTTTATCTAACTTTACATATGATTGAATCTGCTCTTTACCTCTATTTTCTAAATATACTCCAAAATCACCTTTTTCAAAGTTACGTATATCTTTAGAAGCTGAAAATAGTTTGACTGTACCCATATTAGCGGATGCATAGTCCACTAAACATCTATACATTTTCGAAGATTTGAGCGTCTCGGAATTAATAATCGAGTCACCTTTAAATATCCAAAAAATAGGATGTTGCATATATTTATCAATCTCCATATTCTCTGTATCGATTGGCGTTATTTTAGGTAAATGCTTGTTTAAAATAGGATAAGCCATTACTTTATCTCCAAATTCAGGTAGTGCCGGTCTAATGTTCTCAAAAATAAGATATTTATTCTGCACCGCCAATCGAAAGTCTAATAATTGTAGAACTAAATCTGCTGTTGATATTACTGGATTACACATGTCTCCAGAGACAAAGATTCTCTTTTTAAATCCTAATTTAATTACATCTTCTTCGGCTTCGCATAGTTTTCCCTGATACGCATCCATATGAAACTCTATAGTGTTTGCTTTCATATAAGGGGTAATCCTCCAGGCGCATATTATTGGGAAGCATTGTACTAAATGTTTTTTTAATAATTCTTCATAAGTCATGGTGCTTTTTGACAATTTTATTTGTTTTCTATGAGCGAGTCTACCATATACTTCTGGTTCGGGGATTCTTTTTTTAGAGAATAGTGTATAGAATACATGAATTTTTTCTATGTCGGGAGATATTATTCTAATAAATTCTTCAATAATTAGATTTTTTTCTTTATATTCAGTTAAATCATGTGTGCAATAATAAGAATAATCGGATTTAATTCCATATTTTTTTAAAGCTTCTAGCATGGCTTTTTTATATGCTTCATTAAAAGATTCATAGCCTTTTACTTTCACAGCAATACCAATAACTGACTCAAAATGACCTTCTACTCCATATGCTTTTCTATTGCTTCTGACAAAAATCCTAGAATCTATTCCTATAATGCTCGTCATAATGTTGTGATATAGTATTACTTTATAATGTTTATTGTAGCAGAATAACTTAAATACTATTCTTTCCACATCACCCCTACCAAGTCTTCAGGGTTTACGTGAGTATAGATCTCGGTTGTCGAAATCCTGGCATGTCCTAAGAATACCTGAACTTGCCTAAGATTCCACTTCTTAACATTAAGATAGTGTGTTGCTCCAGAATGTCTTAAACTATGGAAGTGTAGATTCTTATCTAAGACCTTCTTACAATAATTCTTGAAGCTAATCTCTAAAGCCCTAACACCTACATCAATAGGTAAATGCTTTAATCCTTTGATAACTTCTGGAGCTATTGGAATATTCCTATCCTTGCTTCCCTTAGCTTGTTTAATCATAATCAAACGCCTATCATAATCAATATTCTCAATCTGAAGTTTAATAATCTCTGACACTCTCATGCCTTGATAGAATCCTAACATGAAAGCAAGTTTACGTTTATTATCTTTAACACTCTTTAATATTTTCATCAATTCTTCTTCAGTTATAGTTTCAGGAATCTTCAACATATTACACACCTTTTTGTTTTGTTTTTTTAACGAAAACTTTTTTAATCTTTTTATGAGTTTTATCTAAACGATTTCTAATAAATCTATCATAAATCCATGTAGCGAAAAGTACACCAAAACCCGTACTTAATCCGTTAAGAGTTAATTGAATATATGGATTCATATTTTACTCCAATCTTTTAATATTTTTTTTTTAATAATCTTCATCCTTTTCTTTGTAAGAATCTTTGCGATACCACATTCTTTTTAAGCGATTATTTCTTCTTATACTATAGATATTTTTTTCTTTATTTAAGATCATAATTTCGCACATGATCGCGGAAAATTTTATAGAGGTTCGTGTGCGACCATGGGAGAAAAACTGTAGGCTGTACCATACACCTTCTTCCAAACAAAATTCTTGATTAAAAAAATCAATCATATTCTTGTCCGAAGCAAAGCAAGAAAAATCAACGCCATGCTTCCTAGCTTGTGGATAATTCTTTAGGCAATCTAAATGAGATCCTGTAAACTTGAATACTTGTCTATGTACCCTTGCTCTTGCCTTATAGCCATAGTTCTTTAAGCCTTGGTAGGACATGGGTAACCTAGCGGACAAAATAAATTTTTGCCCTAGCCTGTGTCCTTTCATATCTTCATACTCATTCATTTGAAACCTCGCATATATCTTTGTAACAGTAGTGTCTTTTGTCCGAAACTTGTTACAATCTCGGATTGTGCTTAAATTTTCTGTGTAACATTAATATCTCTGGACAGGCGTGTCATGGCGCATTTACTAAGTTGTATTTATCTGCGCTTATTGGACATTTTCAAAAAAAGTAATGTATTTTTTTATTTGCGGAAATTCCAGACATTCTGTTACAGGAATCGCAATAACTACAAGTTATCGCTTCCAGGCTGTGCCTTCTTTGATTCTACGTTTACTTTCAAGTTTACTGGATTATTTTGGTTTAATTCAATCCGTTTTAGTTTGTTTATAGCATAAGTTATGCTTCCAAGACTTACATTATAATCTTTGGCTATCTTCCTAAAACTTAAACCATCTTTTTCATTTAATTTCTTCCAGATTTTAGCCGTTAATATCATTTCATCTTTCATTAATTGCTCATCACTTTTTACTTGAGTTTTTTTATAGATTCTAACCTTTTTTATTACGAATCTTAGAGCCATAATTGCATCTCGAATTTCCGTGTGATTTATACCGTATTCTTCGCTGGTAATTGTGCATATTTTGTTTACTTTTTGACAAAGATTAGCCCATCCTTTTTCTTCTTCAATTCTTTCGAGTTTTTGTGCTTCAATTTCTTTGAATCTTTTAATATTATTTATTGATTCTTGCTCCTTCATTCGCTCAAAATCTTTTATTGAAATAATTTGATCACTATTTACCCAATCCCAATTACATTTACTACATCGCCGAACTACAGTTTCTCCTACGGTTTCTTTTCGTAATTTACCGCTACTAAATGGTTTTCGACATCCAAAACAATCATAAAATAACATTTTTATCCCTCCTATTCTTTAACTTCCATCATAACAATATATCTGAAATCATAATACGCCTTTACACCTCTAGCTTTAAGATTTTTAACAATAAGTTCCGCTTGTTCTTTTGATTCAACAATATTAAAACGTTCATATCTAGCCAATTTACTGTTCCTCACAAAATTTGTGCCAATGCCATTCACACATAGGTTTACCAACAACAATAATATCTGAAGGTCGATTGCACTTGAAACAATGAGTCATATTAAAACCTCTGAACTCATATATTGATAACCTATATCGCTCAAAGATTTCTTAACTAACGATATAGCTATATCTACATCTAATAACTCAACACCATCAGCTAATCTAAGTTTAGCAGAAGCATAACACAATCTACGTAATGTTTCTAACAATCTCGCACTAAATTTTAAGCCAGAATCGGTTTCCCCGTTCTTAACTATACTATAAAAATCACTTAGCTTATCTTGAACATCTTGAGTTAAATCGTAATTGATTTTATGTTTAGAAGCATGAGATATATATTTACGAACAAACAAATCATCTTGTGGCTGTGAAGATAATTTATTAAATATTCTCTTAGCTAAATTCTTAGGAGGAACTAATTTAGCCCGAAATAATAAATCAATTCTATCTCTTAGGTGAGCTTTCAAGTTTAAAAGTTTAGGAGTCATAATATCTGTAGAGATGTTCTCGACAAAATTACCTAAAACAAGAACCCTGCTAGTAGCCTTTAAAGATTGGTGAATGTTTGCCTTGTGAATTGTTACAATATTAGATTCCATAGGTGAAGCTAAGGATTGTGAATAATCAGGATCAATTTTATCAAGTTCATCGACAGTACATAACCCGTTACCTGCAAGAACAACCGCTCCTGCCTCTAAAGCATAACCTTTTAGGAACTCATCTTTAACAACTGCTCCTGTAAGCCCTACGCTTGAAGCCGTTGTAGCATCTACATATATGGATTTATTATATAATTTAGATGCTTCTTTACCTAGAACACTTTTGCCCGTTCCAGGAATACCAAATATACCTATATTTATTTTAAGTCTTGTGGGTTTAAAAGTATAGCTCTCGTCCTCAGGTAAAACAGCTTGTAATATTAACGTTTGTTTTTCTAAGGAATAATCCTCTATAGAATTAGCAAATTTACTAGATAATTCTTTTAAAACATTAGGCTTCTTAGAAAATTCTTTTATCTTATTTATGTCTTCTTCCAATAATGTTAAATGATCTTCTCCCAGAACTTCTAAACTATTAGCTTCTATCATTAAATCAAAAGTAGTGGATTTACCTCCGTCTTTTACAAATATAGGAACTTCTTTTAGTATTCCGTTAATACGCACGTTTTGACCTGGAATGACATTCAAATCACATAAGGATTTATTTAAAAATACATTAATACGTGAGTCAGTAATCTCTAAGCTTTGAATTAATAACATTTGAACGTCTATTAATTCTTTATTGCTTAACCTAAATCTGCCTTTTCTACCACAGTTACATGAAGAAGGCTCTCTAAATTTAGAATCTAATTGTAAAACGTTTATTGTATTTCCGCATGATGGACACTCGAATTTAGCAGTTGTAACTTTAGGTCTTACTGGTGAAGCTTGACGTACAACACCTTTTATACTGATAAATTTATCTATTTCTTTAGAACGAATATTTTTTATATCTTTTTCGCAAGATTTAGGAAGATTATAGAATCTTATTTCGAAACTGTTTTGTTTAAATGAATTATTAATCTTTTGCCTAGAATTATAATCTGTAATTATATTTTTTATATAATTAATTCCTTCTTCAGTAAGCTTATAGCTATGACTTTTAGTTGACGTGACGCTTAGTTGACATAAGCCTATGTCAACTAGTCCATTTTTGATATCTTCCCTAGAAAACAGTTTTGATAAGGCACTTTTGTCAATTTTAGCAATATCTGAAATTGTTTGAAAAGTTGCTGTTTTATCGACATAAATAATGTATAAAACTTTTAACTTATTATTAATACAATAATCAGGGAACGTAAAGTTAATGTCATGTATGTCAACTTTGTCAAGTATGTCAAGTGACTTAGTTGACGTGATTTCCGTACCTATATCTTTCTCACCTTCTAACGCTAATTGAGCACACTTTATAATTTCTTCAGGGCATTCTAATAATTCCTGAGCTACTTCAAGATTATAAGATGAAAATTCGTTAAAGTCTATATTCCAAACCTTTTGACCTGGCTCTAGAGGTTTAAGATTATAGTATTCTTTAAAGATAATTATTTTTTCAGGTATATCATAATAAGGAGGACTATAGCTCACATTCTCACCTTTTCGGCTATATTATCATAATAAAGAGGACAATTACAAGGATCAAAGGTGATGAGGTCGCTCATAATTGCCCCCTGAATAGAATTTTAGTATCAGATATTTGAATAATGCAAGACTTTTGAATAGAATAAGTATTATTAGAGGTTTGTACCTTAATGAAAAAAGTATCTTCAAAAATTATTTTTCCTAGAATCACACAAGGAGAGGTCTCATTAACGCCCCCTTTATTATAAATAATCTTTTTACAATAATCTTCACTTTCGCTTTCATCCATATAAATCACCTTTAAAAAAATTAAAAATAAAATAAAAAATTTAGCCTTATTGGTCTTCGCTGTATGCCTTAACGCTTTTAACTTTCTCGGCATTGAAAACCAATTTTTTTCCAGAATCTAAATCTGCAAGGATCAAATTTTTTCCTTGAATCTTCAATAGTTTTGCATGAATTATTTTCTCATCTACAGTCAATTCTACGCCCTTACCTACTAACCCGCCCAGTTTCTTTATTTCTTCTTTATCCATTTTAAACCACCTTCAACATTTTTAACAGAATCTAAGTGTATGCTTTCATAAAATTCTAGAACCCTCTGGAGCGCTAGAGGTATCTGTGCCTCGAGATTATCGGGAAGTTTAGTTAATTGCAACATTTTTGACCTCGATTATAAGCTGTTTGTCCGTAGACCATGTAATTTGTAGAACATTACCTTTCTCTATCAAATTAGATTCAACAAATTGTTTTGGTAAATTCACAAATAGGCTTGTCCCGTGTAATATTGCGTTCCTTTCAAAATTTAGTTTCATGATTTCACTCAGGATTAAGCTTATATAAATACTTCGCCAGAACTACCTTAATATGTTAGATTTAGTAAACTTTATAACTTTGAACATCTTTGCACTTACATAAGAGATAATGTTTGAATGTAAGTGATGTATATGACTAAACACAAAAAAATAAAATCACGTAAAAAAGCTATCACTGAGCGAGAAGCATTAATAGAGATACTCTCATCAACAAATATAGAGATACACTCATCAACAAATGATTATACACCCACAAAACAACCTACAAAACAATATAGGTTTTTAATGTTGCTTTTATCCGATGGAGGAAAAACACCTTATAATAACGGTAGTCCTTATTGGAACCAGGCTCCAGGAGATGACGGATGGTTTCTTAATAAAGATATAAAAAAAATAGTCGGATTATCAGATCAAATGGTTATCAGAATACCTAAATCTGGTGGTGAGCCTGAAATACCTTCCCACATGCACTATTTTAAAATATTAAAGAATTTGTTAAATATTAAACAAGTATCTTACCATGATAAAGGACATAAAACCAAGCCTAAAGAAACAGCTATAAGATTAAAAATTGACAAAGATACATTTCTTAATTTATGGTTGGCGTTTATCGAAGCTGGAAGAATTAGGGATTTTATGAATTCAGACTATTTTAATAGACTTATAAAATTACCCACACATAATTTATGGGTAACAAACTATTACAATGCGTTGTTTTCTTCCCAAATAAATCAAGTAAGCAAGTTATCTGAAGAAAGGAAGAATGCAATAATTGCTGGTACTCAGAAAGCAAAGGAAGAAATAATCGAGATGATAAAATCCACATCCAAAAATAAAGAAGAAGCAGATTCACGGCTCAAAACATTCTTATCTGGAATTTCTCTACCTTACTATTCAGTACATCTATATAGTTTAATTCATGCAGTTCCGTGGTTATTTTCATTATTTTACGAAGATAGACCTAAATTTGATATTATGATAATAGAAATCAAAGGCTTGTTTGATGATGAAGAACAAATGATGCACTATCTTCGTAGTATGGGTTTTTTTGGAGAGTATATGGACTATATGCGCACAATTAGAGAAATGCGCACAATTGGAGAAATTAGAGAAGCATATCAAGGACAAGTGGAAAAAGGAGAAAATTTACGTAAAGATTATTTTAAAGACATATTTCACAATAATTTATTAAAAAAACCAAAACGGAGGCTTTAGAAGAGAAATTAAAACCTTTAAGCAAAAAGGGTTAAAATAGGTGGGTAGTTACACTACGAACGGAGGACGCCCCTTCCGAGGATCGAACTCGGATCTTAGGTTCATTACGATGCATCAAAATTCAATGCATCTCCGCAAACCCATATGCTATCCATTATACCAAAGGGGCAATAATTAACAGAATTATGGATTGTTTTTAAATATTCCTAAATGACGATTGAAAACACGACATAAAATATAATTCCTACAAGGAGATAATAAAAATATTTGGACAATATCTTTTTCATTAATGAAATATTCTCTGAACTCTTTATTTGACCGTTCAATCTATTCTTGAAATGTCTTGATGCTTCAATAGTCGCTATACTGAGTCCATAGACAGAAATGATTATCGCAGTATCAAGTGAATTTTTCCCGAGAGTTGATATATACATCAAAGCGCCCATGCATGCGTACGTCAAAGAATACGGATATCTATTTCTAAATATGATTAGAAGCAACAACGCTATCGACGCAAAAATGATTGCATAAAGGATACTTATGCTATACACAGCCATGAATATAATCAATGGTACAAGAAATATGTTGAGATACTTTAAGTACTTTGAAACTCTGGTTATTTCTTCAACAGCCATATTGCTAAGTATTATTCCTATCGATAGCCCAAGAAAGCTCGCAATCAATAACAGGCTGTAAGTTAGCAAATCCATGCATTAAAGAAACATTCCTAGTATAAATACTTTTAGTTCAATGCGCTGCCGCAAGGTTTTCCATTAATGCTGAAATTGCCGTTGCCAAAACTGCCTTTTTGTGAGCCAGAACCATCATCGATAGTCACAAGGTTTCCATACTGGTCGATGATATATATGCAGAAATCTCCTCTAATCCCAAATTGTCTTTTCAGATCAGAATAACTTGATCCGTATAATGACTGCAGTTTTATATCATCAATGCTTCCTTTGTCGATGATTGTAAGAGTGCTGCTCTGACCATTTGATGAATCAAGATTGCTGACGACAGTATTGGATTCGAGAGTTAAATCCTGTGTCTTGTCGCCCTTATTGTTGCTCAAGAGCGCATAGAATATTCCTATAATCAGAACGAACACGACAAAAGCAAGTATTATATCCAGTGACCACGATTGGCCTTGACCTCTCTTTTTGAACATATTTGCTGTGTGTGCTAAACTTATATAAATAGTTTACTAAAACTGACCTGAAAAAGAATTTATCGAAAGTTTTAAAAAATTATCGGAAAAAATCATAAACTTTATAAATACTGGATGCGTTTTTTTATAAATCTAACTGAAATGCGGGGGTGTTTTGGTTGATTGCAGATTTTGTCTTTTTGTCAATTAAAATGATGATTGGCTACATTTAATTTTTTCACGTTATAAATGGGGGTATCAATATGCAGGTCAAAAAGTGTCCAGAATGTGGTGGTACTAACCTTGCCTACAATAAGGATAAGGGAGAAATATCTTGTCGTGACTGCGGACTAGTTGTCGAGGAAAAACTAGTAGACTTTGACCAGGAGTGGCGTGAAGTTGACAGTGATGCTGCTGCCCGTAAGAGAAGGACTGGCGCTCCAATGTCTTATACTCAATTCGATCAGGGTCTTGGTACTGATGTCGGAAGAAAGGCTGACTTGTACCAGCTTGACGAGGCTGGAAAGAACAAATTCTTTAGGTTAAGAAAGTGGCAGAACAGGATAAGTACAGCTATTGAGAGGAATCTTAAACTCGCGCTTGCTGAATTGAAGAGAGTAAGTTCATTTCTGAAATTGCCTCAATCTGTCGAGGAAGAAGGTTCAAGAATTTATACTTTAGCAGTCCGTAAAGGTCTTGTTCGCGGCAGGAGCATGGAAAGTGTTGTTGCAGGCGCATTGTATGCTGCTTGCAGAAGGCATGATGTTCCAAGGACTCTTGATGAACTTTCTGAAGCTTCAAATATCGAGAAGAAGGAGATTGGTCGAACTTACAGGTTCATCACACGTGAACTCGGAATAACTATTCTTCCAAGCAATCCTTCAGATTATATCGCGCGATTCGCATCGACTCTGAAGCTTGGTCCTGAGACACAGTCTCGCGCTGTCGAGATTATTGAACAGGCTCAAGGCATTGAATTAACTTCAGGACGAGGTCCTACAGGCATCGCTGCTGCTGCACTCTATGTCGCAGCTTTGATGAATGGCGAGAAGCGCACACAAAGAGAAGTTGCAGATGTTGCTGGAGTTACTGAAGTTACAATCAGAAACAGATACAAGGAATTGCTTGATGAATTGGATCTTGAGAAGGAGATCAAAAAGAGCAAGAAAAAGCGCAAGGAATTGTAATTTGTCGACGACAAATAGATTTTTTTCAATTTTGTTGTTTCTTTAGAGTGGTTATGATTCTTTAAAAAGCATAAACTTTATAAACCTGTGTACCCCAGAATCTGTTATAAGGATATGTTGGGGCATTAAGAACTCATGTTCTTTTCAAGAATTTGCGTCGAACGTACTTTGGGTTTGCTATATAGTAGCTCTTTGGACGGATTCGTGGTATGATTTTCAAAGAGCCTGACATCATAATCAAATATGTGGTTTCAATATGAAAAAAATTGGCAAGAAAACACTGAAGAAGACTGCAAAGAGTGTCAAGACTCCTAAAGTAGTTTCAGCTCCAAAAAAATCTTCAGCAAGTCCTAAAAAAAATATTTCTACGCCTAAAGAACATTCGAAAGCAATTATAAAATTCCAGAAGATTTCCGATGCACGAAGAATAGCTATTGAAGATGTTGTTAAAGAACTTATTTCTGAAGAAGCTATCCCTATTGTGCTTTATCTGATTGGCAGAACAAAGGTGTCAGAATTTACTGTAGCGCAGGATCTGGATTTAGAGATTCACAAGGCGAGAAATTTACTCTATAGATTGCTCGAACATAATATCCTGTCTTTTCTTCGTAAAAAGGATAAGGTCAAAGGATGGTATATCTGCTACTGGGATTTCAATGAAAAAATAATCCCTTTCCTTCTTGAAAAAATCAAGACGCAAAAGTTGCAGAAATTGAAGGAGAGACTTGACAAGGAATCATCATCAACATTCTACATGTGCAAGAACGCATGCACTAGGATGGATTTTGAGAAGAGCATGGAGTTCAACTTCAAGTGTCCTGAATGCGGCGAATTGATGGATGAACAGAATAATGCTCGTACACTCGAATTCCTTAAAGAGAGAATCGCTGAACTCGACAAGGATTTGAAAGCTTACAATAAATAATAATACATTTAAACTCTTCTTCATTTCATTATCTTTATGGAAATTCTCGATGGGATAATCGCTGATGGTCTGTTCTTGTATTTGAAGGATTATCAAACATTGATACTTTCCGACGTGCATATTGGATATGAAGAATCGCTTAACAGGCAAGGTGTATTGATTCCGAGGAATAATTTTGATGATTTGATTTTGCGTCTCGAGAAATCCATTCATTCAATACTTAAGAATCATAAGATAAAACTTATTGTCATCAATGGCGATCTAGTCCATGAATTCTCGAAAGTTCCGTCAAAAGTCAAAAATCAGGTTGGTAGATTCATAAAATTTCTTAAGAACTATAGCGATGTTCGTATAATAATCGGCAATCATGACAAGACGCTCAGATTTATTGTCGATGAATCTACGGTTGTTGATAAGATATTGTTCGGGGATATTCTAGTGATACATGGCGACAAATTGCCTAGTTCAGAGCTTTTGAAGAATATCAAGACCATCATAATCGGGCACGAACATCCTGCGGTAAGCATAACGTCAGGCGCTCGCAGCGAGAAATTCAAGTGTTTTCTTAAGGGAAAATACTCTGGGAAGAATTTGATTGTCATGCCGTCATGCAACATATTGATTGAAGGAACGGACGTGCTTTCCGGAGAATTATTGAGTCCGTTACTTAGAAATATCAATCTTGGAAACTTTGAAGTCTATATCGTCGAGGATAAGATATACGATTTCGGAAAATTAAAAACTCTAACGAAATGAGTATCAACGAATGACGAATCGTAACTATCTCATAATGGAAACATTTATATAATTCTTGTAATTGTGCAAGTTTATTGATTTGTTTGTGGGATTTTTATGGAGAGTAGCAAAAATAGTGTGCAATTGCATTCACTTATATTGTCCTTGTCCTCATATGTTGATAATACTGATTCTATAGGAACTATTATGGGTTACTCTGTCATTGGAGGGTTGGTCGGGTTCAAAACTTCTGTTGGATCAAAATATGAACGAAAGCATAATCCTAAACATAACATCAACGCCCAGACTATAGTGCAATTCAAGTTTGAAGAGGTAAAAGCAATATATTCGCAACTTGAATCTGTAATTGAATTGATGAAAAACAATGATGCAGATGCTGCTTTGTATGGATTAATATCCTCAGTTAGGTCAGATATTGATCCTTTATTCATAAAGCGTAATTTGGATACTCAACACAGCATTTTATTGAAGAATATTTTCAGCAATATAGGCACTGAGAAAAATTATGCTGATAATGTTCGAAGAAAAGGTATAACTCTCACTGACTCAGTCAAGAAGAGAGGATATTTCGCGAGACCTTATGATTTTTTAACAGAGGACTATAGGTCCATAACTACTGCATTTGTAGATAAAGAATTTTATAAATTCAAATAAAGCTCCGGAAATATTCTGGATATAATCAGCAACTTACTTATAGTGATGTTATTTATAATGAACAGTGATTTATTGTTTGGGGTGTAATTTTGACGACTAAAAACGGTTCAGGCGGTAGTTTGGAAAAGTATCACGCTGTATTTATGCCATTTACAGATGTTTATGATCAGGGAGGTCCTGAAGCATTCAGGCATCTTGAGAGGCATGATGAGAAAGAACGTAATTTGATAGTTCTTCCATTCTCTTTTATCGATATGCTTTCAGAATTAGAGACTAAAGAAAACAGTATGGGTGCAAGGGATGCATTATTGTATATCAAAGATTCAGGTTATAAGAAAATAGATTCTGAATCCAGCAATGGAAAAAATCTTTATAGACTCTCTCAAGGACTGGATTTATTGATACTTACCGATGAACAATATTCCGGAAGAAACTTATCTATATTCGACTTAAAAAAAGATTTAGAGAAGTATGTATCTTTTAGAGAGTTCGAGATAATAACCAATGATACCCGTGATCATATAAAATATTCAGGAGGAGGAGTTAAGGTGTCTGACCCTGAATTTTTACAAGTTAACGAGAGCATAGTCCATGAAGGTGTTATTGACGGGAATGATGAATTGCAGGCTGCCTTGAGATCTTCCAAATCAGAATCGCTGGAGTTGGACAAAGTAGAAAAAATACTTGATAGAGAATTATACATGAATCAATTTATAAGATTTAGAAGTAATGATAATAAAGAATATTTTGCCAGAGTAGCAGGCAAATTGGAATATAATCATTCAAAGACAAGGATAATTGGCGTAAATGCTCCAGTAGTGGAATTACTTAATTCTAAGGAGTATAGCAAGCGCCTAACAATCGGGAACTCTCATTTTGATAATGTATTAGGTGTAAAACCAAGAGATATGGAACAATATCTTGCATTACAATATGGATTATTGAATGATGATGTTTCTGTATTCTTTTTGTGTGGAAAAGCAGGCTCTGGTAAAACTTTACTGACTTATGCTGCAGCTGTGGATTCGGTTTTGGTGTATGATGGTATACAATTTAAAGATAGATATCCTAATCATAATGAAAAAACATCATATAGAATTGGCGATAGAGGAAGATTTAAACAGATTGCTTTGCTTAAACCTCCTGAGATACTTGGCGGCGCAAGGAGAGATCCTGGCGCTCTTCCAGGAACATTATTAGATAAATTAACTCCGCACTTGAGACCTTATAGCGATGCGCATCGTGAAACTATTATGAATGCTTTTCCTTTTGATGAGATGTTTAGGCATCCAAAATACGAGAATAGATATGGTCCACCAAGAAATAGAGAGATATCTGACAAACGTTTTAATGCTGCAAAACTTCCTAATTGTGAAATAATAGATTTGGTATATTCAGGATTTATTGGCGGTGCGTCAATAAGTGATACGAACATAATATTGGATGAAGCACAAGATTATACTCCTTACGAGATGAAGACTATAATTGAAAGAACAGCCGAGGGCAGCAAACTCATAATCTGTGGTGATCCTATGCAAACAAGAAATCCTAAGTGTACTACCAAAACAAATGGATTGACATTTGCTGTGAGGCACTTTCTTCCTAAACCCTACACGGGATTAGTATATCTTAATAGAAATTATAGACATCAAGCTTCTGAAGACAGCGATAGTATGCGTGCCTATAATAAATGATTATAGAATTATCTTAAAATTTATTTATTTTTATTCTTCCTTCTTTCCTGTAACTTTCAATTTCTCTTTCACTGCCTTGTCTGAGATAATAGCGCTGTTTCCTGTAGAATCTTCTAGTATTAGTTTCTGTTTCTCCTGTCCCCATATTACTCTATGAAGTTTCTTTATCATGTTCTTTGCCTTCTTTCGAGATTCTTCTTCCTCTTCTTCATTGTCGCGTATTATCTCGAGCTGTTTTACCATCCTGTTAAGTATTCCTTCAATGTTTGTTACATATCCATTGCTGCTAGGTCCAGACATTATATCTCCGACGTGCGGTATCTTGATGTTTGCGCAGCTGCTCTTTACAACCCTTATCTTCATGTCTTCTTCTGAAGATATCTCTATGCTGTATCTGCATGGTTCTTTAGGAGTATCTGCCTCTATGTCTGCTTTGTGATATCCGCATCCACTGCAATCCATCGAGAATATGTATGACGTTCCGAAGAATGGAATATCTTTTTTCATGTCCATCAACACTAATTTCTTCTCGCTACAGAATGGGCACATTTCACCATCTAATATTTCCTGTTCTCCTTCTTTTTTGGAATCAGGCTTTTTCTCCTCTATTGGTTGCTTTTTATTTGGCATTTGATCACTCGCATGAAATTTCTCGTCAATATTTAGTATAATTTGTATTTTACATTTATCGATGGATACTGGCATTTATATATATTGTTGTTTTGGAAAATATATCTTTTGCACAGCAACATTTGTCTTAAGTGCGGCTTAAAAGATTTAATCGCATGATATTTAGATAAAAATAATTAAACGTGCAGAATTTATAGAAAAAAAGATAATAAAAAATATTTATTGTTCTTCGTCGCCTGCTGCAGTCTTTATCTCTGCAGTTGCGCCTTTTGACCTGTATATCTGCGCAAAGCTTGGAGTGATTACGATATAATCATCGCTAAAGCCTGCGATGTCACCTTCTATAGCATCAGTTGTCTTCTTTAGCTTGTTGATTGCGCGCTTCAATTCTATCAAGTCCTTCTCTTTTAATGGTCTTATATTGACTAGGCATATAGTGTTGCCTTCCCTTAATGCATCAAGTATAGGTTTTATGTCTGTGAAGTCGTCAAGGACGAATGGTTTCACTAGAATCTTCTGGCCTCCTTCAGAACTCTTTGATGTATCGAGCTCTACATATTCGTCTCCCTGCTCTACTGTCTCTTCATCATCAAATTCCTTGTTACCCTTAAAAGAACTCTTTATTTTGGAAAAAAATCCGGCCATTTCAATCTCCTCCTACATTATAAAATTTTATAACACTTATGGTAATACTACCATTTTTCAGTTATAATATATAAATATTTCTATTTAATAGAAATTCAAGCATGAATGCTATATAAACTTTACTACACTTAAGGAAATTAATTTGTATCCAGACAGTAGCATATATTGTATATGCGCTTGCTGTTTTGTGCTGGATGCACTATAGATTGTTATATCTTCAATGCATTCATTGCTCCTTGAAGCGTGATGTTCTGGTCTGTTATGACGATTATCTGTATCTGCTCGAGCATCTTTCGCATGCTTTCCACATCATGCTGTACAAACTCTTCCACGAATACATCCTGCAATGCAGAGACTATTTTTGGAGATATACCTCCTGCAAGTACCAGCCTTGAACATAATGTTGTCAGCGCAAGATTCCGCGATATGCGAGCATAATATTTTATGAATAGTTCAAGAGTCCTTATGCATAATGCATCCCTGTCTTCGAGCGCATATTTGGTTATTATCGCAGGCTTATCTGCATCTACTTCATTGCGTATTGTCTGCGCTATTCTTTTGTCATGCTTCACCTTTTGCGTGAGCAAAAAATTGTATATATTGACTATTCCCCTGCCTGACACTACATCCTCAGCATCATGATATAATTTCTTTTGTATTAGATATGACTGGAATTTTGTATCTATAGCATCTTTGGAATTTATCGGTAAATCTATGTGTCCTCCTTCTGATGGCAGTGGAAAATGTTTTCCGTAAGTGTTTGGTAATATACTTATTCCAAGACCCGTTCCTACACCTATGACTGCTATGGTCTCGCTATTGTACGTGCTTGTATCCGTCAATTCTATATATTGTTCCTGCTTTAATGTATCCATCGCAAAGCCGACAGCTTCAAAATCGTTCAATAATACTACTCTACGCAAGGGCGTTCGCACGAGTATGCTATGCTTGTCAACTGTCCATGAAAGATTTGTTGGTCTTGCATAATCCCTCTCCGTATTGACCGGACCAGAAACCGCTATACACGCATCCTTTACATTATACTTCTTGCATTCTTTCATGTGCATGAACTCATGCAATGTATCTGTGAAATGTTTTATATCGCGGCTTAGATATACTTTCTTCAGCAAGATATTATCTTTAGAATCCATTATCGCAAGCACAGTCTTTGTGCCTCCTATATCTGCAATCAGAGAATACTTTTTACTATTGAAAAACATTAACTCACCTTTTTTAATACTGTTTTATGCGTCTTATACTCTATGAAATATTATATTAATTATATATTCAATTATATATACGGTCCCATCTCTTTCTTAAATTTTTCGATTATATCTACTGGTGTCGGGTCTGTCGCATAGTTTATCGCTAAGTGATACGATACCAAGTCTCCTATATATAATGTAGTGAACATCTTTGTTAATATGCTGTCTCCTTTTATTGTTATCTCTGTGAACTTTATCGAGTCACTCGTCATTTCCTTTACGAGTTTTCTTGTTATCTCCATTCGCTTTATCGTTCTTCGATGATCGTCCTGATCCTGCAGTATCACTATATGTATTGGGATGTTTATCTTGTTATAATTTAAGTATCCGTTCAGTTCATTATGGTTCAATTCTGGAAATTTATGGCAGAATGCAGGTATCTTCGTATTCTCGTTGATTTCGCACTTCCACCTGTATGCTACACCATAGAAATTTGTCGACGCATATATTACTGGCAGTTTCCCGAATAGTTTTAGTGCTATATCGTATCCTATCCGATCAAAGCTTGACTGGTTTCTTTTGAGATTGTCTATAAGATTTCTTACGTCCTCGCTGTTATCGTTTATTATCCTTGCATTCTCTAGGACGCGCAGTATTGGGAAGAATAAGTATGCTACAGCATTTCTTGGCTGGTATCCTTTAGGCACAAGGATGCATGGCAGTCTATTTATTCTCGAATATTCTTCGAGCTTTCCTCCTGTCGTTATGATAATGATATTAAGTCCGCGCCTCAATGCCTCTCTATAGCATGATATGCTCTCTTCAGTATTTCCAGAATATGATATGACAAATATCAATGAACTCTTGTCAGTATATTCAGGCAATGCATAATCTTGTATTGTAAAAACAGGTATTTTTATTTTTAGCATTCTAAAATATGCATCAAGAAGCAGTCCACTAACTCCTGAACCGCCCATGCCGCAGATAAATATTTGTGTCGGGCTACCCTTCAACTGTATATTCCTGCCTAGCGCGTAAGCTTCCTTTATCTGCTCAGGCAAGCTGTTAATCACCCCAAGCATGTTCTCTTTATCATAGAGTCCAGCCATAATCAATCCATGGATATGGGGGTATATAAATTTTGTTAATGAAGTTGATTCGATTTGATTCGATTTTTATTAATGACTTCTATTCAATTGTGTCAAACCATCATTCATCACTAACTTTATAATATTATTTCATGCCCTATTCTCAATGGTCAATAAATTATCTTCTAAAACCATTTACATCAAGACATTCGGTTGTTCTTTGAACCAGTCTGATTCGGAAAGTATGGCAGGTCTACTCGAGAATGCGGGTTTCGAAGTGGTATTCGATCTTCGAAAGAATGTTGAATCTCTTAAAACGCCTGATGTTGTCATCATCAATTCATGTACTGTCAAGAATCTTGCTGAATCGAAATTCTTTCGAGAATTGCGCGAATGGTCTCTTAAAGGTGTGAAGGTAATCGCTGCAGGATGCGTTCCTCAGGCAGAACCAGAATTGCTCGCAGGAAAACTTAAGAACGTGTCAGTCATCGGCACAAGACAGCTTGTTCATGTTGTTGATATAGTCAATGATGTGTTCGATGGAAAAATAGTTCATGCTGTATCCAATGATTATAATGAGCGATTGAATTTGCCGAAAAGTCGAAAGGTTGGCGTAATCGAGATTCTTCCTATATCTGAAGGCTGCATGAGTAGTTGCACTTATTGCAAGACAAAATTTGCGCGTGGAGAATTATTGTCTTATCCTAAAGAAAAGATACTTGCGCAGGTTAAATCAGCCTTAAGCGATGGGTGCAAGGAATTCTGGATTACAAGCCAGGATAATGGATGCTACGGCATAGATATTTATCGAAAGGAAAAATATTTTTTGCCACAATTATTGGATGATATATTGTCTATAGAAGGAAATTTCCGCATAAGACTCGGGATGTGCAATCCTGATCATGTGGATAGGATAAAAAAAGATCTGGTTGAAACTTTCATGCATCCCAAGATGTTCAAGTTTCTTCATATTCCAGTGCAGTCAGGCAATGATAAAGTCTTGCGCGAAATGAAGCGACCATACACTGTAAAAGAATTTCTGGATATAATAACGCTCTTCAGAAGAGAGATTCCGAACATTACACTAAGTACGGATATAATTGTAGGATTTCCACAAGAGTCCGAGAAGGAATTTGTTGATACATTGAATCTTGTTTCTGATATTAAATTTGAAGTACTGAATTATAGCAGGTTCTGGTCGAGAAAAGGAACTCTTGCTGCAGATATGAAACAGCTTCCAAGCAAAGTTCTGGTTGAGAGATCTAAACGCCTCAAAGAATGTTTTGAAGCATATCTCTCTGAAACGAACACTCCTTGGATTGGGA
>Ga0182027_10004701_pt1 | contig 21060 bp, 16 predicted proteins | sample 712E1DmetaG_FD_121300 | JGI IMG/M metagenome (GOLD analysis project Ga0182027, IMG submission 121300) | Permafrost microbial communities from Stordalen Mire, Sweden - 712E1D metaG (Illumina Assembly) | ecosystem: Environmental > Terrestrial > Soil > Wetlands > Permafrost | place: Sweden...
AAGAATATACGAACTTGAAATTAGTCTTCTTCAGGCAAATCCTCTTCAGCCAAGGGGAATTATTTCTCCAGATTCACTTCAGGAACTTGTTGATTCCATAAGAGAACAGGGAATCTTAGAGCCTATCATCGTTGCTAAAACACCTGCTGGGTACCAGATAGTTGCGGGGGAAAGGCGCTGGAGGGCAGCAAAAATATTGGGATTTACTAAAGTGCCGGTTGTAATCAGGGAAACTACGCCGCAAGGCATGCTTGAAATGTCAATTGTTGAAAACGTGCAAAGGGAAGATTTAAACCCAATTGAAAGAGCCCAGGCTTATAGACGTTTAATTGATGAATTTGGTTTAGGAACAAACGAGGTTGCCAGAAAACTTGGTAAAAGCGCTCCAACAATTTCAAATACAATAAGACTTTTGTCACTCCCTGATGCCATTAAAGACGCTTTAGTTGCCGGTGTAATAACAGAGGGACATGTTAGACCCTTAATATCTTTGGGAGATCCAAAGTTAATGCTCGAACTTTTCAAAAAAATTTTAAAAGAAAACAGTACCGTTAGACAAACCGAGGAAATGGCAAGGCAGGCAAAGGGACAAATTCAGCAAAAAGAACCACGAACAAAAATCCATAAGCTTTGGGTTCCCGAACTTGATGAAATGGCAAAAAATTTGGAAAAAAGCAGAGGACTTAACAGAGTAGCAATTTCCCAGTCAAGATCTCAGGCTAAATTAGCAATTATTATAAAAGGAGACGTTGACGTAACGGGTCCGAAAATTAAAGAAATATATGAACTTTTAAAGTAGGATCAATAGGGATTTTCAACAAATCTCATTCTGTTAACTGGCCAATAAACAAATAAAGACTCTCCAATTATTTCATCTCTTGTTACAAATCCCCATTCTCTTGAGTCAGAGCTATAGGGCCTATTGTCTCCCATTACAAAATACTCATTTTTTGGTACAGTTATCGTATCCCCTTCTTTTAGAAAATCCCCGGAATATGACTTAACAGTTGGTTTTAAATATTTGCTTTGGTCCAGAAGTTTTCCGTTTCTATAAACTTGACCGTCTTTTACTTCTATCGTATCGTCGGGAACTCCGATTATTCTTTTTATGTAGTCTTTATCAGGTTCTGGTGGAGCCTTAAATACAATTACGTCTCCAAGCTTTGGATTTTCAAACCTTAAAACAATAAGATTTGTTAAAACATATTCTTTATCATAAAAATTCGGGTACATTGATTCTCCGTTTACTTCAAAAGGTCTAAACAAAAAAATGTAAATAAGCAGGAATGCCGCAGCGGCAATCAAGAATGTTTGCAAAGAGTCCAAAAGAAAGTAGTAAATCTTTCGTAAAATTTCCATAATATCTTATTTTCTTAGATTTGAGCTTCTTTGTCAATTGGAATACAATATGATAGGATAATTTTAGTTCTGGACTTGTAGCTCAACGGTAGAGCGCTGCATTCACATTGCAGATGTCAGAGGTTCGAATCCTCTCAAGTCCACAAAATTCCCTCAAAATTAATGATTTTTCTCGATTTTAATTCTATTCTAGTAAGGTATTTATTTTTTCTCGGATGTTATTAGGTCCTTTGAGTTTGACTTAGGATTTTTTAATAATTTTGTTTCTTACAAGATTTACGAAGATTAAATAATAAAAGGGGGAAAGTTGGAGAAGGATTCTATCAATTGATGGTGGAACGTAAATTTTAGGTTCAATCGAAAGAAATAAATAGAAAATAAAGAATAGCCCACATATTATTACAAATGATGGAAGAATAAAGTTGTTGATAAATTTATTCTTCGATTTTGCAGATATCGCAAAAAGAGCAAAAACAGGCCAAAATATATACCAATTATTTACTTTTATCATTTCCATAATGGTGAAATAAAAAATATCAAATGTTCTAAATAGAATATTTCCCAAGGAGGGGATTATGAAATAGAAATCATTTGGGATTTGAAAATAATATATAAATATTCTCCAAACCAAGAATGGAAGAAGTGATAAAATTATGGCTATCGTCTTTGTTTGCTTGCCAACCGGCATAAAGAACAACGCGGAAATTAAAAACAAACCCTCTCCCTTTATTTGAGAAGAAATCATAATTAATACTACAATAGACCAAAATGACTTATAGTTTTTGTTTTTTATAAAATTATACGACAAAAACATAACTACCCAGTTTATAAATACTATAAATATGTCTGCATCTCCGGAATGTTTTCTTCCTCCTTGTGCTAATAACGGTGAAAGCATGGAGTAAATATAGGTAAATAAAAGGGAAAGAGTTATACCCAGTTCCATTTTTCTAAGTAGTTTATATACAATAAAAAGTATAAGTGCATAAACTAATGGATTTATAAAGGAAATAATATTTTCATTAATTCCTCCTAAAAATGTATATAAAATATAAAACAGAAAGGGTACAAGAATAGGATACTGAGGATGCGTGTTTAAGTATAATGCATCTTTTAATATGTCTATAGGAATCCTTCCACCCTCAAGATAAATAGCTTTTGCTTTTAAATACCAAATGCTTACGGCATCTATACTCGCAAGAGGGTATAAATAAGCTCCCATACTAACAAATAGAACGTTAGAAGCAATTAATAACAATAATAAATAATTTAGTTTTTTTTGCATTTTATGCCCATACTTTTGTATTTATAGAAAGCATATAAATAGCTACCATTGCTTATGTTTTTAAAATAACTTGAATCTTTTGGAGGGCAAACCTTAACTATCAATTTAGTGGGTTTATAACCAAATTCCTGAATAGTCTTAACGATATTTAAAATGTTTTTTGTAAATATTATAAAAAGGAAAATAAAAAAAACTATATAATAAAAATTTTTTTTAAGGACTCGCATACTGGTGATTATACTATAATTTTTAGAAAGTTTATGAGTTTGTTATTCGGTTTCAGCGGTGTTAAAATCTATTCATGCTTTTTAGATCAAATATTATATTTTTTTCAAGATTATTTTATCCCCACATTGGGGGAGTTGAAAAGCATGTTTTGGAAATTAGTAAAATACTGGTTAAAAAGGGATATAAGGTTACTGTAATTACTGAGAATTACGATAGTTTACCGGAAAAAGAACAATTTCAGAATATTAACATAATTAGAATAAATACTGGGAATATAAATTATCCTTCAAAATTTAAAATCTGGTTCGAGCTGCTAAAGCATTTTAAGACTATTCTTTCTGCCGACGTTGTTCATTGCCACGATATTTTTTTCTGGTATCTTCCTTTTAGATTTATTTTTCCATCTAAGAGAGTTTATACAACATTTCATGGATATGAAGGTAACAACTCTCCCGGAAAAAAAGAAATATTTATGCATAAAGCTGCAGAAAAATTATCTTTTGGAAATATTTGCGTTGGAGATTATCTTGAAAAGTGGTATGGAACAAAAGCTAGTATTGTAACCTATGGAGCAGTAAGTATTCCAAAAAATTTACCAAAAGAAAATAAAGTTAATAAAATAAAAAATATTGTTTATATAGGAAGGTTGGAAAAAGAAGCAGGAATACTAACGTATATAAAAGCTTTATCAATACTAAAAAAAAGAGGTTTTGATTTTAAGTTAACGGTATTGGGAGACGGTAAGCAAAGAAATAAGGCTGAAAAATATGTAAAAGAAAACAATTTAAATGTTGAATTTAAGGGTTTTGTTAAAGAAGTTTATGATTATTTACCTTTTACGGATGTTATTTTTACATCAAGGTATTTAGGTACATTAGAATCATTCGTTTTTAAAAAAGTTGTTTTTGTTGTTTACAATAACCCAATTAAGAAAGATTGTTTTATTATGTCTCCATTTAGGGATTATATAATTTTAAAGGAAACTGAAGAAGAACTTGCGGATAGGTTTTTAGAATATATTAAAAATCCAAGTTTAATGACCATGCAAACAGTCAACGCCTTTAAATGGGTAAGTAGGCAAACATGGGAAAAGCTTACTTATCAATACATAGATTTATGGCAAATATAAAATTTTAATAGCTATATTTCTATCCTAAGTTTTATTAAATCTATAAATGAGGATACAACATATGATAATTTTGCCCCCGAACCAATACCTGATTTTCTATTGAAGTTAATCGGTAGAACTAGTATTTTCTTTTGTTTTCTTTGGGCTTTTATTATTAATTCTGCTTCAAAGAATATACTTTTTGAAATGATATGAGTTGTATTAATTATTTTTTTTCTAATAACTTTTATGCTTGCTGCGTCAACGGTATTAACTTGAAAAAATAAATAGGTTAGGAAATTATAAAAGAATGAAATAGTTTTCCTATAAAATCCGTAATTTTTTTTTATCCTTCTTCCGATTACAATATCTGCTTTATTTTTATTTGCGAAGAGTAAAAGCTTTGCAATATCTCTTGGATACCAATCTCCGTCTACGCTAAAAAGAACAATATATTCAAATTTTGATATTTTATATAGATTATAAACATTTTTTGCAATTCCTATATTCTTTTTATTAAAAATTAACTTAAAATGTTTGTCCTTTGAAAAATATATTTTTAAAAGCTGTTGAGAAGAATCAGTGCTTTTATCGTCACAAACAATTATTTCATATTGTGTACAAATTTTTTCGAGGATTTCCTTACACATTTTTAGTTGAGAGACTAATGTTTTCTCATTGTTTAGAAGAGGTATAACAAGTGAGGCTTTAATATCTTTATTAACATAAACTCTCATAGGGTTATTTCTTTGTGGCTAATTAATGATTTTTCAATTATTTCCATGAGAGAAACTATTTCTAGTCCTTCTTTTCCTGACGTAAGAGGAGTTTTATTATTGATTATACAATCAACAAAATGATTAAGTTCGGTATTTAATGCTTCCTTTTGCCCAATTTTTGGTATTAAAACATCCCCGCTTCTGTATGCTGGAGAAAATGGAGTAATGGATGTTGTAATTATTCCTTTATCATATATTTTCAATTTTTCGCTTGGTTCAATGTCATTCCAAAAAATCATTTTTTTACTTCCCGCTATAATAATTGATCTTACTTTAACCGGAGATACCCAACTTATATTTATATGAGCGGAAATATTATTTTTAAATCTAATTAAGATATGTGACAATTCATACTTGTCTCCAATAAATTTTGACGCAAAAGCTTGAATAGAAATAGGTTTTTCGGGAATTAGGTATCTAATGATTGAAAGATCATGAGGGGCAAGATCCCAGATAACATTTGAATCCTTCTGTATCAAGCCCAAATTTATACGCGTGCTATCAAGATAGTATATTTTGCCAAAGTTTTTTTTGGTGACTATTTGTTTTATTTTTTTTACAGTTTCGGAATAAATAAATGTATGTCCTACCATGATTATCTTTTTATATTTTTCCGCTAGAGCAATAAGATCTTCAGATTCTTTAACAGAGGTTGTCATTGGTTTTTCTATAAGTACATGTTTTTTTGAAACAATTGATTTTTTTGCCAGAGTATAATGTGTTTTAATTGGAGTTGCTATAATTACAGCGTCAATCTCTTTGTTGGTAAAAACTTCCGATGGACTATCTAAGGATATTACGGAAGGATACTCCTTTTTAATGGTGTTTAACCTATATTTATTAATATCGCATACATAAACATTTGAAACCTTTGATATTTGCAATAGGTTTCTGACAATATTAGGTCCCCAATATCCAAGACCGATAACGGCAATTTTAGCTTTGTTCATTATTGATCTCGATATTATACACCATTTATCTTTATTTTTATTCTCAAGAACGAATTAATATAAAGAAGAATAATTCCAATTAGAGATATAACCAGGGCCAGAATAGAAATAACCTTTGCCATAAAAAGCTCAGACAAGTCTTGATATTGCAATTTAATTGCATGTAAACCTTTAGGAACCTGAAAAAACATTATATCGGGATAATTTTTATCAGTATAGATTATGTTTGTAGATTTTCCGTCAATAGATAGTTTCCAGCCGGGGAAGTACCATGTATTTTCCTTAATGAGCACTTCTTGGTTAGAGAATGTAAGAAAATTGTGTTGATTATTTAGGCGATTTTCTTCAATTATTTCTCCTTGCCCCTTTACTATTTCAACATGTTTTTGTGGAATAATGTCCATCCACTTTGCTTTAGGAAGTGTCCATTTAGGTTGAGCCATGCAACAGTATCCTTCTCCTTCTGAAGTGCTTTTTGGTAGGTTAACGGCAAGCGTTGAATCAGTTATTTGTGGTATAACTCTTCTTTGACCCCAGTTTAAAATTGTATATCCTATTGTTATGGCAAGAATTAGATAAATAACAACATATAATTTCTTAAATATGCTCACTAAATAAATACTTATGGCGGAAATTGTAAAGGATAAGAGAAGTAAAAGACGCGTAGAGAATTGCGCTGTATTTAATATCGGAATAGCTTTCCATAAAAACGAAGAAAAAGGTGTCATCATGTAAACTACAAATAGGGAAACCAATGTCCACATCAACTGCATTTGCCCATTGGATTTAATTACCCCCCTTCTTATTAATAAGATTATTGAAGAAATTAATACCAGTATTTGCGTATAGCCTATTAGGAAGGATAATTCTCCTTTTGGTCCTTGAAACAAGAATCCGTATCTCCATTTTGAAAAAATTAAATCTTCAATATTTGGGAACGAAACAATTTTATTAGACAGGAAATACGCTAAAGTGTATTTTTGATAAATTAAGTGCGGAAGCCATGTGTAAAATGAATAAACGGAGCCTAAAAATAAAATAATTAAATATATAAATAAAGTCTTAATTTTTGTTTTTCCCTCTTTTACTGAAAAATAGAAATACGGAATTACTATAATTAAAGAAAAGAGAGCCAGAGCTTGGTGAGAAAAAATCATAAGTGAAAAAGAAATAGAGCTTATCAAAAACCATATTGTATTTTTCTTCTCTTTAAATTTTGCAAAACAATAAAAGAATAAAGGAAGACAGGTAAAAAACAAGACCTCGCCTATTGCGGCTCTAAAATGAAGATCAATAAAATGATAGGGCATAAAAAGGTAGAAGATTGCACCAGAAAATGCTGCAAGAGAGTTTCCTACCTCCCTTTTTGCCCACAAGTAGAAGAATATTCCTGATAAAAAATAACTTGATGCTAAGAGTACTTTCATGGAGCTTATAAAAGAAAAACCAATAAAATGGAAAAATGACTGCAGATAATAAGGGAGAGGGTTTAGGAAGATAAACAGAGGATATCCGTAGGTTGCATTCAAGTTCCCTGCCCAGGAGGGCATCAATATGCCTTCAGATAAAGACTTATAGAAGTCCATAGTTCTGTAGATATGGATATTAAAATCTCCGCTTTCGTAGTCTCCGGGTCTGAAAATACTTATGATTGGCAAAATTGAAATTAAAAGCAAGAGTACAAAAAGATTAACTTTTTTCTTTGGATAGATAAATCTATAGAATAGAACACTCATAAAAAGAAGCAATGAGGTGACGATATTTACAAATACCATGTGAACAGATTGACCCATAATTAGTAAAGTTTATATAAATAGTATGTCGGATAAACTTGGTATGTAGATATTAAAGAATACTTCGAGGGATTGCAATTAGTTAAATATACTTTACTGCAGAACCAATTTATATCTCCGCCTTTTATGAATAGTTTAGTAACCTTATTCTTTTTAAACAATTTAAAATCCCTATGGTTTATATCAAAAATAAAATTAATGTCGGCAAATTTAAAAGGAGAATAGTAATATCCGTATACACCATAGGTTGCTACATAATCGTTTTTTGTTATATATTTATTAAATTTTTTATCAAAATCAAAGTAGCTGGAGTTATCTCTTATTAATATTCTGGAAAGGTATTTATTTTCATTTGAAATACCAAATGTGTAGGGTAAAACAAAAATTGAATTTATAAGATAATAGAGAAATATAATTAATATACCTAAATTTAGTAAATACCTAAAACTGTTATACTTTTCCAAAACTCTTTTTATACCGACAGAAGAAACAAAAATAATTAAAACGTAAAGTCCCAGTAAATACCTTCCGTAAGGATAATTAATAATAAAATATATAAAAAGTAAAATTAAGAAGAATTTAAATAAATTTTTTTTCCAAAGCAAAATAATGTTTTGTTTAAATTTGTAAAGTAAAAATAATATTCCTATAAAAACTAAAGGACTAAACACATTTATATATTGTAAGGGGTTTAGTAAAGCATAATTTAAAGAAAGATAATGACCTATTTGATAATTATCAATTGTTTTTTCAAGAGTATAGGTTTTTGAAAGCGCAGGGTAAATCGGATTGCCAGTTAAAATAAAGGATCTAAGAAACCAAATAAATGTAACACAAAATGAAGAAACCGAAATTAAAAATGAATACACAATTCTTTTTTTAAAACTTATCTTTGTTGCAAAAATCAAGAGAAATAAAATTACGGCTGGAATAAAAACAATTGTCCAAAGTTTTGTCGAAAGCATACCCCCCAGTAAAATACCGATTAAAACATTTTTTTTAACTGAGGTTTTTTCATTTGCAAATAAAATTAACAATGAAAGTAAAAAACAAAATACCCATTCAAAATCTACATACATAGAGGAAGTTTCATGTATTACAACAGGTGCAGCAATAAAAATTAATGGCGTGTATAGAAAATACTTTTCTTTACTATTCCTTACAAGTTCAAATAAAGTAAGAATTACTAATATATAAAAAAAGAAATGTATATATCTTGCGGTTTCTTCGGAATAAAGAAAAATTCCAATTGTGTAATACATTTCCGAAAGCATCATGCTTCCCGAAACATGAAAAGGTTCTTTCGGTGGAACCATTATTGTTTGTTTACTTAAATATGTTTTTGGAAAGTCAACGTGATATTGATCTTCCCGTATCTCAGGATTTATTAAGTTAATGCCAGCTAGTAATACAAAGAGAATTACCCAAACATAAATTATTTTTACTTTTTTTATATCTTTTAATATTGATTTTAAACACTTATTGAAATCTAAAGCACTTTTTAAAAATGATTTTTTGGGAAACAAAGAAGTTAATATAAGAAGAAATAAATAAAAAGCAATAAAATCTGTTTTTAGCAAGCTAAAAAAACCCAGTATTGCGATTCCTGTTGAAATACAAATATATCCAAGAGCAATTGATATTAAATAACTAAAACTATATTTATTGGTTTTCTTGAAAAATAAAAGCCGTAGTTTATTTCCAATAAGATAAGAGATAAATATAAGCGTTAGGGAAAGCATTAGGTTTATTAAAATATTTACAAAAACATCGGTGTTTATATTAAGTCCAATGTAGTCTTGTCTAACCAGGTTTAAATTTATAAAAATATTTTCAAAAAGAGAAAATAATAAGTTCATTATAATTAATGTATTCTAAGGTAAAGAATGGTATAATTTCAACCATAAAATAGGCAAAATGAAGATATCACTTATTACAACTGTTTTAAACGAGGAAAAAAATATCGTTGAATTCATTAAATCGGTGAAAAATCAATCTATTCTTCCGGATGAAGTAATAATAACCGATGGAGGCAGTAAAGATGAAACTGTTTTAACAATTAATAAACTAATAAAAGAATATAAAAAACTTAATATAAAACTAATTATAAAGAAAGGAAACCGCTCAATAGGAAGAAACCTTGCCATAAAGAACGCAAAATATCAATTAATTGCAGTAACAGATGTGGGATGTATTCCGGATAAAAATTGGATTAAAAATATTATAGAGCCCTTTTCTGATCCAGGTATAGATGTTGTCTCCGGTTTCTATAAACCAACCTATAAAAATATTTTCCAAAGGTGCCTATCTACTTATACTTCGACAATGCCGGATAAGGTTGATAAAGAGAGTTTCCTTCCATCTTCCAGATCCGTTGCTTTTAGAAAGTCTGCCTGGAAAAAAGTTAAAGGATACCCTGAATATTTAGATACCTGTGAAGATCTGATTTTTGACAAAAAGATAAAAGATAATGGTTTTAAGTTTAATTTTCAAAAAAATGCTTTTGTATATTGGCCACAAAGAAAAAACATAAAAGAAGCTTATATTCAATTTTTTAATTATGCAAAAGGTGATGGTATGGCAAGGTATTTTAGACCCAATACTCCATTTCTTTACTTAAGATATCTTACCGCATTATATTTACTGTTTTTAGCATTTATTATGAAATCTTTGGAACTTAATGTTTTTATTATTTTATGTTTTTTAGGATATATTTTTTGGTCAATTTTAAAGAATTATAAATACGTTAAAAAAGAGAAAGCTTTTATTTATCTACCAATTCTTCAGTTTGCTTCGGATTTTGCAGTTCTTTTTGGAAATTTGATAGGTTTTTTCCAGACAATAAGTATAAAAAGCATACTTAGAACAATTTTAAATTTTAAAGGAGTTATTCTCACAATTTTAATCTACTCTTTATTGCTTCTTAGCGTTATTAGCTGGGGGATACCTGGCCCCGACCATCCTTTTAATTATTTTATGGACGAATGGCATCAATCACAATCTGTTAGAGACTTATTTAAACTAGGAACTCCAAATATTGCAGGAGCAGCTAATGGGTCAATCTTCCAATTTTTTTTAAGTGGGATATATCTAATCCCATTTTACATTTTCCATATAGTTAATCCATTTGCAATAAAAACATCGGTAGCCGATTTACAAATTCAGAGTACATTATTTCAGATTTTAAGGTTAAATACTTTATTCTTTGGTGTAGGATCAATAATTTTAATTTCTTATGTTGCCAAAAAATATTTTAGGCTAAACACATTTTTTATAAGTTTTCTATTTGCTTTTAATCCTCTTTTTATAATGTTAAGCAACTATTTTAAATACGATATAGCATTAGTATTTTGGATAATAGTTTCCTTCCTTTTTTTATTAAGATATGCTGAAAAACCAAACTTTAAAAATTTTGTGTTGGGAGGATTTTTTATTGGGTTATCACTTTCAACTAAATTATTAACTCCTCTTCCGTTAGCTGCTGTATATATTGTTTCGTTTTTATTGTTTAATGGCTCATTAAAAAATAATTTTAAGGTATTATTTTTCGGACTTTTAACATGTCTTTTAACATATTTACTATATGGAAATCCTGACATTTTACTGGGTAAGGGTAGTCTAAACGGTTATTTATTTTCTAATATTGTTTTAGCGCCTTCAATAACTACAAATTATAATTTAGGTTTGAATTGGTGGAATTACTTAGTTTTTGAGTTATACCCTGTTTTATTTGGGAGAATTTTATATTTGTTTTTTCTATCAGGAATTCTTGCGGTACTTATTATTTTTATAAAAAATTGTTCTAATTTGGTAAATAATTCAAAAAAATATCTAATACAAACTTTTAACAATAATAAATTTAATATCATTCTTGCGCTTTGTTTAATATTTTTTTATGCAAGCTTAATTCCCATAAAGCTTCAGGCAACAAATAACCGGGTCTTAGTATTACTTCCTTTTATGGTATTAACTGCAGGAATATTAATAAACAAGTTATGTGATATGTTTATAAAAAAGCACATATATCGTTTGTTCATTTTTTTACTTACCCTGATATTCTTATTTCAATTCCTGGAAACAATTTCATGGTTTACCATAAAATGGGGAATTGATCCAAGAAAATCCTCTTCAAACTGGATTCTAAAAAATATCCCTGCGGAAAGCTCGATTGGTATAGAGAATATTCCAATTTATCAAATGTTGCCGGATTTTGTGCTTAAAGAATTTTATGAAAAACAATATAATAAAAACACCGAAACGAAATATTTCTACAAAGTAATATCATCATCTGACAAAATATATCCTAAGTACATAATTATTACTAACGACAACATAGAAAATAAGTATTTTAAAAAATCGCCTAAAATTAATTTGCTTGCCAGATTGAAATATTTAGGATATAAAAGAGTAATTGTTTTTAAACCGAATTTTAAATATTTTGAACTTTTAAACGAGGAACTGGGGTATTATATTTCTGGTTTAGTTCAGGCGCCAAATACAGTAAGCGTTTATGAAAAATAATTTTAAAATATCGATTATTATGCCTTCGTATAACGAATCAAAAAATATTGGCATTCTACTGGAAAGAATAAAAAAAATATTTCCAAGTTCAAAAATTATCATCGTTGATGATTCAAATACTAAAGAAAATAATAAAATAAAACAAATTGTAAAGAATGACAAAAATATAACCCTAATATCAAGGCTTAGAAAGAAGGGAAGAGGCAGTGCAATTTTGGACGGATTTAGGGAGGCTGTAAAAGACAAGAAAATAGATTATTTTTTTGAAATGGATTCCGATCTTGCTCACGATCCAAAAGAATTTACTAGATTTATAGACAAGATAAACGAATATTCTTATGACCTTGTAATAGGATCAAGATACAAATATGGAGGTAAAATTATCAATATTGCATTTTACCGCACAATAATGAGCAGGGTAATAAATATTTTCTTATATTTTTGGCTTGGGATCCATATAAGTGATCACACAAGTGGGTTTAGACTTTATAAAAGAAAAACAGTTGAATACTTACTCCATATTAATTTAAAAGCGCAAGGTTTTATAGCCTTATCGGAAATTGTATATAGGCTTCATAAAGCAAAATTCTCAATTGCAGAAGTGCCAATTACCTGGAATTTTAGAGAATATGGTAAATCTAGCGTAAATTATTCGGAGCTTTTAAATTCCTTAAACTTTGTTGTAAAAATGAGATTTGATGATATTTTAAACAACCTCAAATTTAGGTAAGGGGAAAATAAAATGCCCACCCCCCTTAAGGTAGGCTCTTTCTCTTTTTAAAAACTCCTTCTTAAAAAACCACGGAAGAACTAGCATGTAATCAGGTTTATCTTTTCTTGCCTGTTCCTCAGAAATAATTGGAATTCCAACGGAAGAAATTTTCTTGCCCCATTTTTCAGGGTTTCTTTCAACGGCAAATTTGATTAACTTACTATTAAGTTTAAAAAATTGAAGCAATGTATTTCCCCTTGTTGAAGCACCATAAAGATAAATTAATTTTCCTTTTTTTACTTCACTTTTTATGTAATCAAACAAAACTTTTTTGTTATTAATAATTCTTTTTGCAAAATCATTATATATTTTCTTTTTATCTAGATTTAGTTTCCTCTCTTTTTTTACAAAATCCTTAACCGACTTGCTTATTTTTCTTTTGCCTTTATGCGCTATGTATGTTCTAAAACTTCCTCCGTTTAGGGTTCGAAGTTCTAAGTCAAAAACCTCAAGTCCGTGCTTACTAAGAAGATTATTAAGAGAAAGCAGGGAATAATACTCAAGATGTTCATGGACTATATTGTCAAAAGCGTTTTGATCAAGCATACTAACCAGATAATTTTGTTGAATTACTACTATGCCGTCATCTTTTAAAATTTTTATCACATCTTCAATAAATTTATTTGGTTCTTCCATGTCATAAAAACAAGAAATAATTGTGATAATATCCGCCTTTAAATCTTTTTTTTTCTTATTAATTTTCTCAAAACTAAAAAAATCATTTATAACAAGGTCGGAGTGCTTTTTACTTTCTTTTGCCAACTTTTTTATTGGTTCAACAGATACTCTGTATATCTTTTTTGGATAGTTTTTAAGTAGAGTGCCGTCGTTTGCGCCGATATCAACAGCAACTATTTTTTCTTTTGTTTTTTTAATTTTAGAAAGTGATTTTTCGGTTATTCCCTTTAATTCTTCCCGCATTGTCTGATTAATTCCTGATTTATATCCGTATCTTTCTGTATAAAGATATTTTGACGGGGCGGTATAGTCTAACTGAACTAAGTGACATTTCTTACAAACGACTACTCTTAAGGGAAAAGATCTTGGTTTCCTGTTACTTGTTGTAAAATCCGATAAACATTGATTTCCCAAAGAGATAATTTTTAACAGATTCTTTGATCCACACGATCTGCAAGATTTGAGTTTCATTTATTGAGGCAGGGTAATTCATTATATATTATTCTTTTTAAGATTTTCAACTGTAATTTTAAAGCATATTTGTATATATCAATTTGTAAAGTATAATATGCTTTATGGGATATTCAAAAAAAGCTATAAAAGGTTTGGGATGGGTTTCTTCGCTCCAAGTCTTATCCAAAGGGGTAATTTTTCTTAAATATATTGTTATTGCAAGGTTTTTAATGCCTTCTGAGTTGGGGCTTTTTGGAATCTCAATGCTTACAATTAGTTTTCTCCAGTCAATGACAGAAACCGGAATATCTGCATTTTTAGTGCATAAGGATAACAGTGAAGAGTACGTTTCTTCAGCGTGGATTGTTAATATTGCAAGAGGAATTCTCCTTTTTTTGCTAGCAGTTTTAATTGCTTATCCAATAAGCGTATTTTTCAATAGTCCTGACTCTCTTAGGTTAATTTTAGTTGCAAGTTTAATACCCCTAATTGGTGGTTTTATTAATCCGGCTGCTGTTAAGTTTCAAAAGAATCTCGATTTTGATAGGCAATTTATTTATAGACTTACAATTACATTATCAGATTTTGTTGCTTCTGTCCTATTAATACTTGTATTTAAAAATGCGTTTGCCTTAGTAATTGCTTTAACTTTTTCAACTCTTGTTGAAGCAACACTATCTCTTTTATTCATTAGTCCAAGACCAAGGTTTATTTTTGAAAAAAAGAAAATTACAGAACTTTTTCATTTTGGCAAATGGTTAACGTTGGTTGTTTCCACTAATTATTTTTCGCAACAATTAGATAGTATTGTCGTCGGAAAATTCTTGGGAACGGCAAGTCTCGGAATTTATCAACTTGCTCAAAATTTTTCTTTGCAAATAATGTCAGATGCGGGCGATGTGTTTTCAACTGTTACATTTCCTTTATTTTCTAAAATTAAAGATGATATAGAAAGAACAAAAAAAGCATTGTTAAAAATTTTAATATCAGTATCTTTGCTTTTTGGAACAATAGCAATATTTTTAATATTATTTTCTAAATTTTTATTGATTTTTGTTGTGGGACAAAGATGGTTAGGTGCAAATATTCCTTTAAAAATATTTTCTTTAACAGGTATAATAACTGCTTTTATGGCGATTATTACTTCATTATTTTTAGCTCACGCAAGACAAGATATTACGGCAAAAATGTTAATTTTGCGCATCATAATTCTTGCTGTATTTATTATTCCCGCTTGCCTTAATTTTGGTATAATAGGAGCAAGTTTTACCTCCCTTGCCAGTTACGTTTTTGTAATCCCAATTGCCATATATGGAACAAAAATAATATTAAGTAAAAAATGAAAATTGCAGTATTTTATAACATAGGATTTAGCGGAGCAAAAAGAGTAGTAAAAGAACACGTAAGTGGTTTAATAAAGCTTGGAAATACCGTTGATGTTTATACAACTGATAAAGAGAGCGATATTTTTAATCCAAAATTAGCTGTTAACAATACTTATTTATATAATTTTTCCCCGACATTAATAAATATTCCCATAATTGGTAGATTAAAATCAGATTTTATTGATACATTTTTAAATTTAAAACAAATTCATAAAAAAATAGCAGAAGATATAGATTCAAAAAACTATGATATTGTTCTTGTTCATACAGATATTTATACCCAGGCTCCATTTCTACTTAGATACCTTAAAACAAAAAACGTCTACTATTGTTTAGAACCGTTAAGAAACGGATATGAATATGCTCTTAGGCTTAAAAATGCTTCATTTATAAATAGGCTATATGAGAATTTAAATAGATTTATAAGAAAACAAATAGACAGAAAAAATGCAAGATCTGCGGGGAATATCTTAACATTATCGCTTTTTGCAAGAGAAAGAGTAATTGCAGCCTATGATTTATATCCAAAAGTTGCATACTTAGGAATTGATGAAGAAGTATTTAAGCCGGTAAATGTAAAGAAAAAAAATCAAGTTTTTTTTGTTGCAGATAAATCATTTATATATGGTTATGACTTGGCCAAAAAAGCAATGGAAATAATCCCTAAAGAAATACGTCCTGAATTTAAAATTATTGAATGGAAAAAGAATAATTCCGAGAGACTGTCCGATCAGGATTTAGTAAAAGAATATTGTGAATCGACATTGTCACTTTCGCTTAGTAGATTTGATACTTTTGGACTCGTACCATTAGAATCTATGGCTTGTGCGGTACCAGTAATTGCATTAAATGTTGCAGGTTATAGAGAAACTATTAGAGATGATAAAACAGGTTTCTTGGTTGATTTTGACCAAAAAGAAATTGCTGAAAAAATTATATATCTTTTAAATAATCCCACAAAAGCCAGAGAAATGGGAAAGGCGGGTAGAGTATGGGTTGAAAAAAATTGGACTTGGAATATGCAAATAAAACGTTTGAATGAATTATTGAAGAAATTCGCAAGATCTAAATGAAAAATGCCTTAGATGTTTCTATTATTATAGTAAATTACAGGGTCAAGGATAAATTATTTAATTGTTTAAAATTAATTTATAATTCAAAGCCAAGAGTTAGGTTTGAAATTATTGTTGTTGACAATGACGAGAAAAAAACAATCGGCAAAGAATTAAAGGAGATTTTTCCAAAGGTAAAATATATTGAATCAAAAAGCAATATTGGTTTTGGAGCCGGGAATAATTTAGGAACAGGATATGCAAGCGGGAAATATTTATTTTTTTTAAACCCCGACACCCAAGTTCTGCCGGAAAGTATAGATACTCTGTATGAATTTTTTGAAAAGAATAAAAAAATAGGAGTTGTCTCTCCCATTATTTTGAATGAAAATAAACAAACATTTCAGCTTCAGGGGTACAAAGAGTTAAATCCAATAAGAACAATTTTCTCATTTTCTTTTTTAAGAAAGCTTTTTCCATCAAAAACAATTTTTGAAAATTACTCATTAAACGATTGGAATAAATATCCAATAAGAGAAGTAGATTGTGTTTATGGAGCAGCACTGATGATTAAATCGGAAATTTTTAAAAGACTAGGAGGGTTTGATGAAAACTTTTTTCTATACTTTGAGGAAAATGATTTGTCAAAAAGAGTTAGAGAATTAGGATATAAGGCTTTTATTAACGCAAACTCAAAAATAATACATCAGGTTGGTCAGAGTACTAAGCAATTAAAAAGCACGCAAAAATTATTTTTGAAAAGTAGACATTATTATTTAAAAAAACATTACGGAATTTTAAAAGCCTTATTTATTGAGTCAATTTTAAAAATTAACAAATTTTCGGTTTTGGTCTTTGCTGCGGTTATTTTGGGTCTATATTTAAGACTGTTTAATATTAATAATGGCATGCAATTTATTGGTGATCAGGGGTGGTTTTATTTATCGGCAAGGGATTTATTAATTCATGGAAATATACCCTTAATTGGTATAACCTCAAGTCATACTTGGCTGCATCAGGGACCCTTGTGGACTTATCTTCTTTCAATATTTTTATTAATTTTCAATTTTAATCCAGTTTCTGGCGCATATTTAACAACGATATTTGGAATTATTACAATTTATCTAATTTATAAAATATCTTCGGAGTTATTTTCTAAAGAAATAGGTTTAATTGCATCGTTTTTATATGCTACATCGTCTTTAATTGTATTATTTGAACGAACTCCTTTTGATCCAAGCATTATACCTTTATTTTCACTTTTATACTTTTTGGCTTTGATAAAATGGGTTAAAGGAAATATTATATTTTTTCCTATTTTAATACTTCTTCTGGCAATTCTTTACAATTTAGAACTTGCAACTTTTATATTATTTTTCCCGTTTGTTTTAATTTTTATATATGGTTTTTGGAAAAAGGAAAATTGGGTTTTGAGACTTAAAGATAAAAAAATTGCGTTTTATTCATTTTTATTATTTATTTTACCTATGTCACCAGTTATAATTTATGATTTTTCAAATGGATTTAAGCAGACAATTGTTTTTTTCGCATGGACGTTGTATAAACCGTTTAGTTTTTTAGTACATAACCATAACGGAAATTTTATATTTAATTTATATGTTGTAATAAATTTTCTTTCCGTTAGTATCCAAAAATTGATTTTTGAGCAGAATTTATATATTGCTTTATTAATTTTAGTTGTAAGTTTAATTTACCTTGTTTTTAAACTAAAAAAAAAACAGGAAACGGCGGATTTAATACTCTTCCTTCTCCTCCTGGTTAGTTTTGGAGGAATTTTACTTAATCAAACCCCTTCCGACGCCTATCTTCCGATTGTTTTTCCTTTGGTAATAATTTGCGTTTCAATTTTTCTATATTACTTGTTCTCATTGAATAAACTGCTTGTTGTGCTGTTGGTGCTAATAGTTGTATTTAATGTTCAATCAGTTTTGCGAAATGATATGGTTTCAGATTTGGGAAAAAGATTGCAGGCGGTAAATAAAATAATTGCCTTAACAAAGCATGGGGAATATAATTTAATAGGTGTGGGTTCCGGGAGTCAATTCTCAAGTTTTACCATGAACTATGAATATTTGCTTTGGCTAAAAGGAAACTCGCCATCACATAAAACCCAAAAAGAAAAAATTATTATAAGAGAAGTAGGCAAAGAAATAATTGTAAAAAAATATGATTAGCGCTGTTATTCTTACAAAAAATGAGGAAAAAAATATATATGATTGTCTAGAATCAATTTCCTGGGTAGATGAGATCGTTGTAGTTGATGATAATTCTTTAGACAGAACAGTTGATGTAATAAGGAAATATTCTTCAAAAGTTAAAATATTTAAAAATTATTTAAACGGTGATTTTTCAGTACAAAGGAATTTTGCGCTTTCTAAAACTACCAAAGATTGGGTTTTATTTGTTGATGCTGACGAGAGGATATCAAAAGAATTACGGGAAGAAATAAATATAGTCTTAATTGGCGAGAAAAATAATCCTAAAAATAAAGGTTTCTATATTCCAAGAAAGGATATAATGTGGGGAAGAATTTTAAAGCACGGAGAAACCGGAAACATAAAGCTTTTAAGACTCGCAAAAAGAGATGCGGGCGTATGGCTTGGTAAAGTACACGAGGAGTGGGTAATTGATGGTAGAGTTGGGGAGCTCGATGGGAAAATAATTCACTATCCACATCAAACGATCAATCAATTCCTAAATGAAATAAATTTTTATACAACAATTCGGGCAAAAGAGTTATATGAAAAGAAAACAAATACATCATCTAGGGATTTAATCTTATATCCCAATGGAAAGTTTTTTGTTAATTATTTTTTAAAATTAGGTTTTTTAGATGGAATTGAAGGCTTAGTAGTATCTATTCTCATGAGTTTTCATTCGTATCTAGTAAGAGCTAAGTTATGGAGTTATTACCAAAAATCCTAAGAAAATATTTTTTCCATCTAAATATTTCAATACTTTCTTCTTTTTTCTTGTTTATATTTTTATCAATTTATATAACCTACCCTTTAATTTTTCATATGTCCGATTATATTTCCGGATTAGGTGACCAACTATATATAAATTGGATATTAAATTGGAATATGTATTCATTTACCCACAACCTTGGAAACATCTTAAATACGAATATATTTTTCCCTTACAAAACAACTCTTGCTTATTCGGATATTTATATAACAATGTCTCTAATTTCTTTTATTCCTACGATAATTATCGGACAACCCGCAGTTGCGTATAATTTCGGAGTAATAATTTCGTATTTTTCTCTTGGTTTTTTCACATATCTTTTATGCCTACATATTACAAAAAATCATTTTGCTTCAATTATAGGGGGAGTTTTAATGGCATTTTCTACATATACCTTAATGGAAATTGGACATTTGCAGTTAATATCAATGGGCTTTGTACCGCTATCTATTTTGTTTTTTCTTAAATTTTTAGATAAAAAATCATATAGATATTATATTTTTTCCTGCATTTTTTTTATTTTTCAAATCTATAATAGTTTTTTACCCGCCTATTTTATTTTATTTTCATGCTTAATTATATTTTCAATCTATTTACTCAAGAAAAAAATTAATTTGAAAGATATTAATATAAAAAAAATATTATTAATATCTTTGTTTACCATCCTTGTTTCTCTTCCAGTAATAATTCCTTATTATAAAGTTTCTCATGAATTTTCCTATACACGGGATATAAGAGATTCAATTCGTTTCGCAAATAGATTGGAGTATACTTTTTTTCCGGGGGACAGAACAGTGCTTTATAAGGTCATATTAAATACGTTTTACAAAAATGATAAGGGTCCACTTCAGTACGACGGTTACATAGGGCTCCCTTTCTTTGTGTTGTTTTTCTTTATTTTCGTATATAGAGTTATTTTTAGAAAGGAAGTAGGTTTATTATTTGATATATTTTTAATTATTGCATTAGTTGGATTTGTTTTAAGTCTTGGACCTGCTCTTCAATGGGGAGGGCATGTTATTAAGCATCCGTTTATTATTCCGTTGCCATATGCGATATTTTACTACTTAATTCCCGGTTTTAACGGCTTAAGAGACTCTTCAAGGTGGGAAATGCTATTTTTGTTTGCTTCGTCGGTTTGCATAAGTATTTTTTTAGCAAGTTATTTTACAAACAAATCAAAACTAATAAAATATTTATTAACCTTTCTTATTGTAATTGCGGTTTTGCTTGAGTTTAATAATCCGTTTATAAATTATAAAATTCCCATAAAAGACCAATTCCCAAAAATTTATTCATATATTAAAACTTTGCCTAACAATTCTGTTTTTGCGCAATTTCCAATTTATAATTGGGATACATTCCCAGGTCCATATCCTGAAAACATTAGGGAATATTACTATACATTGAGTTTTCCAAAAACTATTAACGGAACTGCAGGATTTGACCCGCCTTCCTGGCAAGAAAATATAAGGTTTCTAATAAAAAATTTTCCAAACAATAATAGTTTGTCTTTGCTTAAGAAGCTGGGAGTAAATTACATTATTGTTAATAAAGATGAATACGATCAAATATCTGGGGAAAAAGATATAATAGACAACAAGATTTTTCAAAACGGAAAACAAATAATTGGCAATTTATCGATTAATAAAAATATTAAATTGACAAAAATAGTTGATAGTTCTTATGTTTATAAAATAAATTAAAAT
>Ga0182027_10004702_pt1 | contig 21058 bp, 16 predicted proteins | sample 712E1DmetaG_FD_121300 | JGI IMG/M metagenome (GOLD analysis project Ga0182027, IMG submission 121300) | Permafrost microbial communities from Stordalen Mire, Sweden - 712E1D metaG (Illumina Assembly) | ecosystem: Environmental > Terrestrial > Soil > Wetlands > Permafrost | place: Sweden...
CCGCTATCTCTCCCAGGAACTCCAAGTGACCAATAACGTCACCCTCCTCGGCAGCGGCGCAACTCTCGTTTATGCCACCAACGCCGCCAACACCAACATCTTCGTCCGCGAAATGCTCAACTCCAACATCGTCATGGACGGCCTCGCCTTTGACGGCGGCAATTACAGCGACATCACCACCCGCAGCTACCCTGGCTACCCCGGCGGCACGGCGCGTTACTTGACGCTCCCGATCTCCAGTGGCGGCGTCGGATCCAGTTCGTTCATCTACTATCGGCCGGGCGGCCAACGGCACGGCTTGCAAGTTAATGCCCAGGGCGGCGGCAAGGTGCGGGTGACGGTGAGTGGCTTTGGAGGGTGCGGCATCATCCCCCTGGAGACGAATTTTGGTACCACCAGCTATTTCGGCCCGCAATGGAATCCGGCGGCGATTGATGTGAGGGGCACGACCTGCTACTCTAACTTTGTCGGGTTCTATTCTTCCGCTGAACTGGACTATGACGATGGGACCGGAACCGGTCTCTGGATCACCAATTACGTGCCCAACTCCATGAACGCGCAATACGTGCAATATCAGCAGCTTGATTTGTGGGGCAACACGATTGGAGCGGTCAACTCCGCTGCCAATTGCGCTTTCATTGGCTGCATGTTCAATCTGAACTACTTCCACGAATTGAACTGCGGCGGGCAAAACGAAGCTCACGGAACCTGCGTGGGCAACTTCTACAATCACGGCCTTTTCTGCGCGATTTTCGACAGCAGCCTTATCCACGGCGGGCAGATTTACTCCGGCTGCTGGTTTGGCGGCAACAGCGGCTCCATCGGCCCCTGCCCGATCATCCTGAACCGTTCCTTCGGCATCTCGTTCCGCGATTGCCACTTCGACTCCCTCTGCGTCACCAACGAGAACTCCCCGTCCGGCGGCGTCAATTTCTTCCAGAACTGCACCTACAGCGGCACTTGGGCTGCCAACGTCGCGCCCTATTTCTCAACGGACGGCCAGTTGCTCTACGAAGGGAACATGTCCTACGATCACATCGGCGACAGCGACGGCACGCCAATGTCCCTGCTCCGCCTGGGCGGCAACGGCGCGGGCGTCACCAACCTCAACGCGACCAACTTCACCGGCCACATCTCCAGCGGCCAGGCAATCTCCAACGACATGGCCGCCATTGCCGTCGCGCTCGGTGGCAGCGGCGGCGTCACCCCGACTTTCAGCAGTCAGTTTGGATACAACAGCGGCGCGGGAACTAATCTCAAATACCTCGGCTACGGCTTTGCGGTGACCAATCCCGCCATTGCCTCGACAACCGTGAACGGCTCCATCGAGACGCTCTACAGCCCCTACTCTTTTGGCGCAATTTACACCTCTAACGCCACCGAGATTGACCCCATTTACAACACGGGGGCAAGCGGCATTGTCAACGAGCAATTTAGCTTTGGCGGGTTGGGCTATTTTTGGGAGCGCAACATAACGAGCAACCTTTACCAGGTTTTTGACTTGAATCACAATGCCGCGATCACACTGAGCAACTTGACTGACACTGTGAATTTCTTGGGCAACGTCAATGCGGCGAGCAACCTCACCGTCAGCGGCACGATCAGCGGCAATGGCAGCGGGTTGACGAATCTTAACATCACCAACCTCCCCGGCCTTATTTATGCGACGAATATTCAAGGTTTGCAGGATGTGACCAATGGGTTGATCAGCCGATGGAACCTCGAAGAGGGGACGGGTATAACAGCCGTTGATTCAGTTGGAACAAACAATGGCACGGAAGCCAACGCGGGCGGCTATGTCCCTGGAATTGTCGGGAGTTATGCGCTGGATCAGTCTATAGCGGGCGCAATTGTGGTTCCATCCAGCACTACGCTTCATCCAGCCACCATGTCATTGTCTTTCTGGTATTATGTCCCTGATGCTTTTTCTCCCTACGCGGCCCTTTTTCTTGATTCTTCCGGTGTGGATCCATATTATTTCAGCACTGGCTATCCGGTGCCGACCAATTGGGTGTTCGGCGTCAATGGCATACTCGTATCCAATTCGAACGCCGGATTTGTCGGCCAGTGGGTATGGCTGTGCGGAACATACGATTTGACGAACATCTCCCTATACACCAATGGATCCCTGGCGGTTCAACGCGCCTACTCAACGGCAATAAACTATTCCGGCGCTTTGGCGTTGCATATCGTTATGTATAAAACCATAGACGATCTCCGGCTCTACAATCGTTCTTTGAGCGCATCCGAAGTGGGCCAGGTGTGGGGAAGTCTCAGTCATCCGGCGGTGGATGTTGTGACTGCCGGAAACAGCCTGACATTCGGTGTGGGGGGCACGCCTTGGCCGCAGCAAGCCTTTCCAATTCTTCCCCGAAATTATCTATGGAGAGTCAACAATGCCAGCATTGCCGGATGGACCTGGGAGCAGATGTTGTCGGCATACGCAACAAATGCGGCCCCTTATTTCAGTGCTGCGCTCCCAAACATTCTCACCGCGTGGGAAGGGCACAACTCCCTGTGCCTTGAGTCTCCTCTGGCGGCATACCAAACAGCGACCAACTATTGCACCGGCGCGAAAGCGACGGGGTATAAAGTAATCATCGCCACCAGCATTGATGCCGCGGACAACTCTGGTTTCACGTTCTCCACCCGCACAAATTACAATGCGTTGTTGCGTGCTGACTTTACCACGGCCACCACCAATTCCCTGGTATGGCTCCCGAGGGCGGGGGTGACGTACGCGGACATGTTATTGGATTTGGGATCGCATCCTTTATTTGGGCCGGCGGGGTCGTGCTTAAGCAGCACCTATTATATTTACGACAATCTACACTTGACAACCGCCGGATACGCCGTCATTGCGACTAATTTTGCCGTCGCATTGCAGATGATGGAGACCAATCCTGTCATGGATAATATTGTCATACCCGGCAACCTCGCCGTAAGCGGCAATGTGGCTAATGGTCAAAATACTGTCTCCTCGGGGAGTTTCGTCTTGGTAAGCAACACTGTGCCACAGAATCCGGGTATGGGGGGCGGTTCCATGACTTGTGACGGCACAAATATCATAATTGTGCTCCAAAATGGTGCTGGCGTGCGGGCAACAAATAAAGTGAGTTTGACGAGCTATCCATGAACATCTTTCTCCCATTCCACGCTGGAAATTACACGCTGACCTTCACGGGTGCGGCAACTGCAAATGAGGTGATTGCCATTTCGTTTCGATGAACACTCTCACCCCACTCTTTTCGCTCTTGGGTCAGATCCCGATGACGCAGAAAGCCGATTGAAAATCGGCGCTCCGGACCCGAAAGAGTGGAATATCCGCGCTAATGCCCAATTCAACATTCACAATTCAAAAAGCGAAAAGCTGAACTTCTGAAGTATGTCAGTCGAGCGATCCCAGTTTGAATACCGTGTCCACACATTGATGGAGCTGGCCGGCGCGGAGGAGGGCGCCGGCGAACTGGAGCGGGCCATCGGCAAAGCCAGGGCGCTGGGCCGGAATTCTTTCCGCCTGGAAAGGCAACTGGTTCGGGTCCGGCAGGGGATGCGGCATTTTCGCCTGGCACACCGCGGGGTTGGCCAGCGGCGCGTGGAGACGGAGGAGACCGAAGAGGCGCGGGAAATGCGCCAAGCGGAGGAGGAGATGGAAGCAGGGAAACGGGGTTTCCGCCGTCGCTCCGCCAAGCCAAGCCAGGGCGCGGCAAGGGAGGATGGAGTGGAGCCGGCTGAAAAGGTTGACGCGGGTGAGATTGAGGACAACGGCGTCACGACAAGGCCGCGCCCAGAGACGGGCGCGCTTTCGGAAGTGCCGCAGGCAAGCGCGACAGAGGTTGGGAGGGAAGAAGGCCGGGGAGCGGATTGCCCGGGGGCGGACGGCGCGGAGCCGCCGGGGGCGGACCCGGGCGAAGCGGAGATTTCGACGGAATCGGAATTGAGTCCTGGCTCCGCTCCGCGGGGCGATGAGGCGATGGGAGAGGCGGGACCGGCAACGGAGGCGGCGGACGAGGAGGAGGAGCCGGTGACGGCGGTCTGGAACGCGAGGACGCAACGGGCGGTTGAGGAGATGGTCCGGCAGGCAATGGCGAAGCGCGAAACAGCGCCGCCGCGAAGGGAAGCCAGCGAGGAGGAACGCATCGAGGCGGTGGAAATGAGGCTTCAACTGCTGGAAGAACGAGCAAGAACGAATCGGGATGGAGGGTGAAGACAAAGCAGAAAGCAGAAAGCAGAAAGCAGAAATGAAGACAAAACAGAAAGCAGAAAATAGAAATGGAATTCCCGCGCTTCGCGCGCTGATTTCAATTTCTGCTTTCTGCTTTCCAAATTTCTGCTTTTGAATTATGACTTACACGACACTCACTTACAATGGGACGGAGAAGTCGCTCGCGGACTGGGGCGTGTTGCGGTGGAAGCGGGAGGTCTATAACCAGGCGAGCGATTCGTTTGGCTGCGATCTGCTCGCCGCCACCGATTCGACGGAAATCTTCCCTTACGGGGCGATGGTGTCCATCAAAACCGGCCGCGTGCCGGCGTCGGGGATGAGCACGGACGCGCAAGGACGGCCACTGGCGGGGATCACGGCGTGGACGGGCGGGGCGCAATGGTTCGTGGGCTGGCGCGTGCAGAACGTCCGGACCGGCTCGGCGCAGATGGAGAGCTTTGCCTGCAACTTCGCCGGGCCGTGGGACTTTTTCTTCGAGCGGCTGGTGTTCATGAAACTCTGGCTCACCTGGCACAACGCGCTGGGCAAGCAGATCGCTGACTGGCGCTCGCAAGTCGTCCTCGGACAGAGCCTGACCGCGCTCAGCGGGGCCGGGGATACCGTCGTTGGCACGACGGGAACGATCCTCATGTCCATCGGCCAACAGGTAAAGGAGATAGCGCAGTACGTCATTGCGCAATCTGCTTATGAGCAGACGGTCAATGGGTTGGGCTGGCCATCGGGAGGGCAGTTGCAGTTCGACAGCCTTACGACCGACAGCAATGGGAATTATCACCTGAATCCGACACCGGGGCCGAATTGCTTCATTCCCGACTTTGTCCCCGGATACGATGGCGCCGTGGGAGACACGAGCGTTTCGACTTCAGGCGTAATCCTTCGCGCGCCGCTGGAAACGGTCAATGACATGACATGCGCGGAGTGCATGAGGCGGCAACTGCGCTGGATCGGGGCGGTGGGAAGCCCGGTTGTGTGGTTCGATTACACGACCACGCCGCCAACGCTGAAGATCTCCACCAGGGAACAACTGCCCGATGTCACGCTCGCGGTCCCCCCTTCCGTCCCGGGTGCCCCTTCCGTCCCTTCCTCCGTCGAGAGCATGAAGATTCAGCGGCGGGATGACCTGATCCCGTCGGCGATTGCGTTCAAGTATCGCATCAGCGGCACGCTCAACGGCCAGAGCTATACCAACGTTTTCGAGGATGTTGCCACGACGGTTGGAGGATTGGCGATTGAGGCCTATGGGCAATATGGCTGGTTCCTGCCGATGTCCACCTTTCTGCCGGGCCACAGCGGGGACAGGCTCTCCAGCGATGCGCAGACGCAGTTGCCCTTGCAGGCGCGGCGATTCGGAGCGCAGGTGGCCACGTTCGACTTCGAGGGGATCAGCGCGAATCAGTTGACAGGGACCATCGTCACGGCGCCGCTGAATCTCTCCGATCCGTCCAGTGGAAGCGCGCCTCTGGCCGCTTGGGTCAGCCTCTTCCCGGATCTGGCGAATGTCACGGGGCTTTCCTTCTACCGTGATCCATCGGGAGCGGTAGCACCCCTGGTGCTGAACTCCTCGACCGGCGCAGCGATCAATGTCAGCAATTTCCCGAATGTTTTGCTGGACGGCAATGTGTGCCCGTGGATGCATGTGGACAACAACACCGCCAACGCGCCGGCGCAATGCGTCCACGCGACGATCACGGCCTACTTCACCTACACCGACAATGCCAGCCCGGCCGCCGACACGGCGGTCAACACGGGCACGGTCCAGTGCCACACGAAGACCATCAAAGTGAAGCTGACCAATTTGTGCTCCGGTTCCTATTGGTCCCAGGCGATCATCACCAACCCCGGCGAACCGATCCCTTATGGGCTGGCCGGCTATATTTACCGGATCGAAGCGATCCCGCAATATCAAGGGAGCTTCTCGGTCATCGAGCAGGAAATTTCGGACGTGTGCCCGATTGGCCATTGCCTGAACCTCTCCGGCGGGCTGGAGGAGTGGGCGACGATGAATGCGTGCGTGCAGCAAGTCGCCTACGACGATACCGGCAGGACGAAACTTACCTTTGGCCCCGCGCAGCATCTGGGCAACGCGGACCTTGTGGAGCGGTTGCGGGTGAACCGCGGGCCGCGCTGGCTCTACCTGATCGGCAACGATCAGATGAACCGGAGCAATAGCAGCGGCGGCCAGGCCCTCGGCCAGAACGTGCCCGTGGCCGCGCCGTCCCCCGGCAACAAAGTTTGCAGTGAGACTTTGCTGCCGCAGAGTCTCACAGACTTGCAGAGACACTTGTCAGCCTATACGGCTTCGCTGCCGGGCGTTTATTCATGGTCGAAGGGGAATCAGCGTTCGGGCCTGAGCCTGCTGGATGCGGGGCCGGGCTTGCTGCTGTCCAGCGGGACGGGCGGGACGCTCGACACGGCCTACGTGAAGATCAGCGTCGCGCAACTATTGGCGGTGCTTGCGGTCAACGGCGTAGCGGCGCACTCGGTCGAGTTCTACGAGCTAAATACCTGCGAAGGCGGCGACGCCACAACCTACCGGACGTTCCTATGCACCAACGCCTATCACCACTCTTGAACCCCGTGAACCCTAATGCTAAAGGCAAAATGCTAAAGGCTGAAGCACTGCAGCCTTTAGCCTTCATCCTTTATCCTTTCTCATGAGCAACCGTTTCCCATGCGCATGCCCGCGCGCCAAACAGATCGTCGGGCAAAAGTCCTGGCTCGGCTTCGCCGGCGGGTTCGCATTTCCCGGCTTCAAGGCGAACTGGCTCTATACACGCTACAACGAGTCCGGCGCTTATGATCCCACGTCGGGAGAATGGACCTATTCGGTGGCCGGCGCAGGCGCGGACGGGACGTTCACTTATGCCTGCACCGGCGCCGCGCCCAACTTCGCCGTGGGAGACCTTGTGTTGCGCGAGTGGCCGGCCGCCGGCCCGATGACCGATTACCTGACGGGGCTGACTTGGAGCTACCCGAAATACTACTGGGTCTTCATCTGCACGGCGGCGATCACCGGCAGCACGCAGGACCCCAACCTGGATACCGCGCACTTCCAGTTGTGGGACTTCGGAAACGAGGGAAGTTTCAACGACACGCCCGGCCCGAGCGGCTGGCCGGACGCCGCGCCGGGCGGACGGGCCGTTTTCGCGCACACAACGGACACCGCGCAACTGGAGTTGACGGCAACGACCGTGCTCAATAACTTCCCGCTGTTCCCCGAGGAGTTGACCGGGCTGGTCGCGCTCATCGGCGCTCCGGACAACAGCGACACGACCCAGACCTGGGCCGATCCCACTGTGCGGGAAGCCTCTGCCTCCGGCACATTCGTCTACGACTGGACTTTCGCGAACCGTTACGATGGGACGCAGCCGGCTTACACGCCCCCGGCGACAGGCCCATCAGCGGAGCAATCGCACCTTGTGTTTCCCAACGTCCCGGCCCCGCGCGTGGTGGGCTACGGGCCTGGCTACACCGAAACGCCGGCATACGCGCTGACCAGCATTCTCGTCATCGGCGGGACGCAGCCCGCGGCGCTGGTGACCTGGAGCGCCAGCGCCAGTTCCATTACGTTCGAGTTCGCGGCGTGGAGTTGGAACTCGGACGTGGAATACGAGTTTATGCCGTTTCATTGGGGCGCGCTGGCGAGCGCGCCGGCAACCGTCACCCAAACGATCACCCTCGGCGGCGCGAGTTACAGCCGGAGCGAGGTGGCGGCTGATTGCAGCGCGCTGATTGAGGCCACGCCGTGGAGTTCCATCGCCTGGGGCACGAGTTGCACCGCAACTTATGATTCGGGCGGAGATATAGTGTTGACGCCCAATGTGGCGGCAACGGTGGCCAATTCCATCACCGAATCCGGCGCGGTGGGAACGCCGGTGAAATGGGCCGTCGCGATCAACGGCTGCCCGTTCATACCAGGTGAAACCGGATACTTCCTGACCGCCGCGCTGGTGGACGTGTGCGGGAATTATTGCACGCGCACCTACGCCGAGGCCACGACCGGCCCGGCCAGTTGCGTCAACGGCAACATCAATGGTTACGCCCCGGTGGAACTGGATCCGCCGGCCACCCCAGGCCAAAGCGCCGCCATTTACTCGGGGCAATGCAGTTGAAGAGAAATTCTGAAAAGCTGAAAAACTGAAATGCTGGAATTATTTCAGATTGGAGAAAAGAGGAATCCGCGAATTGCTCCAATGACACGAAAGGAGACTCGTTTTCGCGCAATTCGTAATTCGTGGAAAAAGGGCCATGGTGCATGAGCGTATTGTTTTGGAGTGTAAGGAAAACCGACAACAAAATGGCACATCTTATGCTTACGAGCGATTGGCGCATTACGCTGAGACTCGCCCATCAAATTGCGGATATTGGGGTTAATTGTGATGAAATTGTGTGCAAGACTGTGAAAAATTGCGAAAACATGTGGAAAAGTGTGGAAAGTCGTTGACATCGTGGTGTATTGGTGAGAAGTTACAGCGGTAAAAAAAGAGTTGCACTCGGTCGAAAATGTGGTAAATTTCCGGCCCATATTGAGCGGACTGATGCACGCAAACTGAACATTATGAAAACAGGCACCCAAAAATACGAGAAAGAGATTTACATGGAACGCGTTAAGCGGCTCCAAGGTGCAGGCCTTCGCGATGTCAAATTTTACCCTGCCAACGTCGTTGGTTTTTCTGAAGAAGCGGCCTACGCCGAACTCAACCGCCTCCATTCGGCCACTGATTTGCCAGACGAAGAAGTCTTGGGAAAGTACTCGCCTAAAGCCGCCTAAAGGGATATAGTCCGGGCATGTCATGGTCATACTTGAGCACTTTTGTCTGCGCGCTTAAACTTTCCAGGCGGCTTAACGCGTTGAGTCCTGGGTTTCCTCGAAAGCAGGAGTCAATTATAGACTACCTCTTGGAACACCTCGAAACGATAAACGGAAAATATATCCCAATCAATCTTCATCCGAGGACGTACGAATCCGAAGCGTTTTTTGGAACAATTGAAATGTCCAACTCCAAGGTGGATATATTTTATGACCGGAATCGAAACAGGTGTTGGAGGCGATTCATCCTCACAAAAGAACTATGCCACATCCTCTACGATACTCCGAACAGTCAACATTTGGCATCCACGCCAGAGCAAATTGGCAGCCTCTTAACTCAAATTCTCGCTGGTTTGGCGGCGGCGGATTTTACCAAAGACCACGCGGCTTCCAGTGAGCAAGCCACAATTTTGATGGCTATTGAAGTATTGCTCCCACAGAGCGAGCGAGAGAATGTCACCAAAATGATGTCGAAGGGAGCAAACACGCTCGATATTGCGAAGCATTATCTTCTGCCGGAACAAATGGTCTCTGTCTTTCTGGACCGCCACTACGCTGCATTAATGGCAGAAGTGACTAAAGATTTTGACAAATCCGGCGACAGGTGAGTCCGTCACCAGAAAGAGGGAAACGCAGGCCGAAAAGTCCAAGAACGACAAGCGGTCGGGAAATCGCCGAGGAAGCAACCTGCGGATGCACCATGACCGAAAAAAGAGTTCTTGGGCGAGGATTTTGGCCTGCGCCGACGGCTTGCGGCAAGCGGGCGGGGATGGCATGATGGAGGGGTTGAAAATTCTTGTCGCAATGACCGGGGCCAGCGGGGCCATTTACGCGCAGCGGCTGCTCGATAATCTCGATCCGCGGCGGCACGAAATCCATGTCGTGCAGAGCCATTACGCGCAGGCGATCCTGGCGGAGGAGCTGCCGGGCGGATTGCGCCTGCCGGCCGGGGTGACGGCGCACGGGCTGAAAAGCATGAACGCGCCGTTCGCCAGCGGCTCCAATCCGGTGGACGCGATGGTGGTGATCCCCTGCTCGATGGGGACGCTGGGACGAATCGCGCACGGGTTCAGCGAGGATGTGTTGCTGCGGGCGGCGGATGTGACGCTGAAGGAAAAACGGAAGCTGATTCTGGTGCCGCGGGAAACGCCGCTGAACCTGATTCATGTCAGGAATTTTGAGCTGTTGCTGCTGGCGGGGGCGGTGATTCTGCCGGCCAATCCGTCGTTTTATCACCGGCCGGCCGGCGTGGAGCAAGTAGTTGACAGCGTGGTCGGGCGGGTGCTGGATCATTTGGGCATCGCGCACCAGCTTGTGCCCCGGTGGAAGGAGCAGGAGGAATGACGCGCGCATGACAAAGTTCTCCATCCTCCGCCTTCCACTCTCGCTTGCAGCCGCTCTGCGCCGCTGGGCCGGGTTCATCAAGCTGTCGCACACGGTGTTCGCGCTGCCCTTCGCGCTGGCTTCGATGGCGCTGGCGGCGCGGGGGAACCGCGGGTGGCCGGGCTGGCGCGTCTTCTTGCTGATCCTGGCGGCGATGTTTTGCGCGCGGACTTGCGCGATGTCTTTCAACCGGATCGCGGACTTGGAATTTGACCGGGCGAATCCGCGGACGGCGGGGCGGCATTTGCCGGCGGGGGCGGTATCGCAGGGGGCGGCGTGGACGGTATGTTTGACAGGAGCGGCCGGCCTGGTGGTGGCGAGCTGGTTCCTCAATGATGTTTGCGCGGCGCTGTCGCCGGTGGCGCTGATGGTCGTTTGCTTTTATTCGCTGACGAAACGGTTCACGGATTTCAGCCATGTCTTCCTGGGGCTGGCGCTGGCGCTGGGGCCTGTCGGCGCGTGGCTGGCGGTGAAGGGGAGTTTTCATTTCTTCCCGGATGGGGCGCGGACGCTGGAGAACAGCGCGGTGCTGCCGCTGCTGCTGGGAGCGGCGGTCGTCTTTTGGCTGGTGGGATTCGATATTATTTACGCGCTGCAGGATTATGAGTTTGACCGCGCGCACGGATTACATTCGCTGGTGGTGCGGTGGGGCGTCAACAATGCGCTGGCGGCCTCGTTTTTGTCGCACATGATCATGTGGCTGGTGCTGATGGTCTTCGGGTTGCTGGCGCGGTTCCGGTTGGTCTATTATGTCGGGCTGCTGTTTATTCTGGGATGCCTGTTGCTGGAACACTGGCTGGCGCGGCGGCGGAGCTTGGACTGGATCAATCTGGCCTTCTTCCGTCTCAACGCCGTCATCAGCGTGGTGTTTGTGGTGGTGACGCTGACGGAGATCGCGTCCCCAATTTTTCAATGGAAACGTTGAATTTTTTTTTTGCAAAAGAGCGGCCTGCGCGACATTCATGAGAAAGTCGCCGCGGGGGGGCGCGTCTCGGAGGAGGAGGCGCTGCGCCTTTTTGAGAGCCGGGACCTGAACGCGGTGGGGGCCATCGCCGACCTGGCGCGGCGGCGCAAGAACGGGAACCGGGCGAGCTACATCGTCAATGGTTACATCAATTATTCCAATTACTGCATTTTGAGCTGCCAGTTTTGCGCCTTCGCTCGCAAGAAACGCGACGCGGACGGCTTCCAGCTTTCGACGGCGGAGATCGTGGCGAAGGCGCGCGCGGCGCTGAAGGCCGGGGTGACGGAGTTGCACATCGTGGGCGGGCTGCATCCGTCGCTGCCATTCAGTTACTACACGGAAATGCTGCGGGCACTGCGGGCGGTGGACGCCCGGCTGCAATTGAAATGTTTCACCGCGATTGAGATTTTGCACCTGGCCTGGCTGGCGAAAAAATCGCCGCGCCAAACGCTGATCGAATTAAAGGAGGCGGGACTCGATTCGCTCACGGGCGGCGGCGCGGAGATTTTTCGCAAGGAGGTGCGGGCGGAAATCGCGCGCGGCAAGGAATCGGCGGAGGAATACCTGGACGTTCACCGCGCCTGGCACCTGATGGGCGGGCGGAGCACCTGCACGATGCTCTACGGCCACGTCGAGTCGCCGGCGGACCGCGTGGATCATTTGCGGCATCTGCGCGGCTTGCAGGATGAAACGGGCGGGTTCACCGGATTTGTCCCGCTGCCCTACCAGCCTGACAACAATAAAATGGCGGTGAAAGCGCCGCCGACCGGCCTGGATGCCTTGCGCACCATCGCGGTGAGCCGGATTTACCTGGATAATATCGCCCACATCACGGCGTATTGGGTGGGGATGGGGTTGAAGCTGGCGCAGGTGGCGCTGAGTTATGGCGCGGACGATTTGCACGGAACGATTTTGGAGGAGCATATTTTCCACATGGCGGGGGCGCGTTCGCCGCAATTGCAAACGGAAACGGAGATGCTCAAGGCCATTCGCGAGACCGGGCGCGCGCCGGTGCAGCGCAATACTTTTTACGAGCCGATCAAGATTTGGGACGCGCCGGCGGCGGAGGAAGTTCCACCGTGTAGCGTCGGGCCTCCGGCCCGATCCCCCATCTGAAGCCCTGTGGGAGCCGCCCTTGAGCAACGAAAAAGACAGCCGCGCGGCAAGACGCACCCAGAGGAATTGAACCGCGGATTTCACGGATTTCACGGATTTCACGGATTAGGAATTCTCCATCCGGGACGCCCTCGGAAAACACTTTCACAAAAGCAAACGAAGGAAACGAAGAATCCCGATTCGGAATTGGGACTTCGTTTCCTTCGTTCTCTTCTGTTCAAAAGAAATCCGTGTTATCCGGGACATCCGTGGTAAAATTTTCGGGAAAATGAGCGACTTTGACAAATTGCAGGGCAAGGAAGCAAGCCAACCGCGCCTGGCGCGCGCGGAGACGCCGGACGAACTGGCGCACCGCTTTGAACGCGAGACGCGCCCCGGTTTGCTCAAAGTGGAGGCGGCGCTGGAGAATTCGCTGGCGCCGTTCCGGGTCGGCTCGGTCCCGTATCTGAACACCGCCCCGCTGACGCGCGGGCTGGAGGAGCAGCTCATTTTCGCGCCGCCGTCGGAACTGGCGCGGCGGCTGCGGCGGGATGAATTGGACGCGGCGCTGTTGAGCGTGACGGAGACTTTGCTCAACGACCGTTACGATATACTTGACGGCATTGCGATTGCGTCGCTGGGCGAGGTGCGGAGCGTGTTCCTGGCGCATCGCCGTCCGCTGGAGGAGGCGCGCGAAATTTATTGCGACACCGCCTCGCTGGCCAGCCTGAACCTGTTGAAGGTGCTTTTGGCGGAGCGCGGCCTGAAGCCGGAACTCAAGCCGCTGCCGGACTACAAGGACGCGCCGGCGCTGGACCATGTTTTTATGATTGGCGACCAGGCCATTGCCTTCGCGCGCGCGCCGCACGAACATGAGATTCTGGATTTGGGAACCGCATGGTACGAGATGACGGGCCTGCCGTTTGTGTATGCGGTATGGGCGTTGCGGCGCATTCCCAACGCGCCTTTGCGCCGCCGCCTGCGCGAGGCCAAGAAATTTGGCATGGACACCCTGGACTACATCATCTCAACCCGCCCCGAATTCGACTACAACTTTCGCAAGGACTACCTCGGTTGGCACATCCACTACCATTTAGGCTCCGACGAACGCCGCGGCATCGCCAAATTCATCGAACTCCTGCGCAAACACGCCCTCGGCCCCGCCTACGAGCCGCGGTTTGTCGTCTGAAAACACCTTCGCAAAATGGCAATACCCGCGCCACGCGCAACGAGTCGCACGGAGATTCGTCTTGCCTTCGGATTGATTTAGGATGAATAGTTCAAGCATGGCTTTACCTATTCGCCACAAATCAATCAAAGCCCTCCAAGGCGCTTTTCCTAGATTAACCCTTTCAGCGTTCGCCATTATTCGCCTTCAAGCACCCGAAAAGGCTCTCCCCAACAGTTTCCTCGTTTGATTGCCACGACGCTTTCATTTCTTGCGCTCGACGAATCACGCGCTCGACAATCTCAGATTGTGCAGAAGTTGTCGCTTCCACCAATTCAAGTTCAGGTGGGATATTCAGTTCTGCCAAGCGCGCAAACATCGGCTCCAAAGAACGGTCTTCGTCACGGAAGAAGAGGCTGCCCCGAAGCCGAACGAAAGTCCAACCGAGCCGCTCCAGCACGGCTTGGCGTTCCAGGTCTTCTTGGAGTTTTTCCGGGCCATGAAATTGTTCCCCATCACACTCCACAGCTAATCGCCTGCCGCCGCCGGCCACGACCAGGTCAATGCTATATGCTCCCGCTGGAAATTCTGCGGTCACATTGAAGCCATTCTCCATCAGTCGCCGCATCACCGCTCCTTGAAACACCTTGGATCTTGGGTCAACTCTGGCTGACCGCTTCTGCAACTCGCGCTCCCACGCATTGGGGTCGAGAGCGTGCTCAATGAGACGGCGGCGATAATCTCCGGGCTGTAAATCCGTTTCGTGATTCAGACTGTGCACGATCCACATTTGATTGCGGGCACGACTCGCGGCGACGTTGAATCGCTTTTTGAAGATCTTTTTACCGCCTTCTTGTCGCATTTTGAGCGGCGGTTCGCCTGGCGGAGAATCCACCAGGGATAGGAACATGACATCACGTTCGTCACCTTGAAATTGGGCGGAGTCGCCGCACAGGATTTGTCTGCGCTGATACTCGACTGGTTCGAGTCGCTGCCGCAGTATGCCGTCGATCTTCAGCGCTTGGTTGTTAGCGACCATCGAGATGACGCCAAAGGTCGTCGGTTTGCCCTGATCGTTCGTTGCGAATTCCGGTTGCTCGGTTGCAGCGCAGAGGAGTGCCGCGACTGTTTCCGCTTCGATTTCGTTGATGTTGTCTCCCCGGTCATGTCCGCCTTCAACTCGGACATGAATGACATGGGGGGTGAGCGGAATTGAAGACACATCGCGGAGCGGTTTGATTTCGCCTTTGTAAGAGAGGTTGTTGCTGAAGGCAATGATGTCTGGGGCACAACGGAAATGTTCGGTGAGTCGAATTGGGCTGAACGAGATCTGCGCAAGGTCGTAAATCGAAGTGCTTCCGTCATAGATTTCCTTGTGAGGCACACCATTGAGGTAAGCATTTATGAGTTTCACAACTTCTTCTGCCTTCTCGCCGACTGCGACCGGAGAAACTTGTTCGTCATCACCCACGATGATGGTCTGACGGCCAAGGTACAGAGCGAAAAGCGACGTCGGATCGCACTGGCTTGACTCGTCAATAATCACCACGTCAAAACTTGCCTTTTGAGGGTCAAAAGTTTCTGCCACTTCGGGTAATGGCATAATCCAAACTGGAACGGCATCCTTCGCCGTGGTCATTTCTCGGCGAGCAGCCGCCCGAAATTCGGCATCGCGGACTCCCTTTCCTGTTTTGGTCAGCCGGTTACGCATCGCCGCGTAAGCGCCAAGGGCTTGCTTTTGCTCGCTGCTGGTTTGGCGGATTTGATTAATCCACGTCTGCTTCTCGACGAGTTCAGCGGTGACTGCAAGAAGCTGACCGCCAAGACTTTCAATCCGTTGTTGCAACTCGTCGAGTGATACGTTGGCCCGCCTCTCCAACTCATCGTAAAGTTGCCTCCATTCCCAAGCGGACTCCAAATCACCGGGCGGTTGCGGTGTACTGTGCCGGGGGTGTCGGTTCTCAATCGCAGAAGCCCAAGCGGGTGCCGACCGACGAATTTGTTGTAGCAACTCGCGGCGGCGGGCCACGTCCACTTCCAAGTTCTGCAATCGCGCCAACTCTTCGTAAGCCACTCGATAATCCTCCGGCGAAATCTCAATCATGGCTCGGCGCAGCCTTTGGGTCACGAGCGCATCCGGAGTTTCTGAAGTCGGCACTGATTCCGGCCACCCGGCGAGCATTGCTCCGAGCCGCTTGTGCCGAAGCCAACCGCTTCGTGATTCGAGAATTGCCCCAAGCTCTCCGAGCACTGCCCGGCGAATCCGATTCAGTTCAGCGTTTGCTCCTGTCTCCGGCGGAGTCGATTCAAGGAATGCCGACCAAGAAAAACCCAACCGTTGAAATTCAGATTCAAGCGGTTGCCATGTAGAGGCGTGCCATTCCAAACAGGTTTGAATTCGGGTGACGAATTGTTTGCACACTTGCTCTGGCCTCTCCGTCAAATCGGCGCAGGCTGGGCCGCCTTGGCAAGCTATTAGACGACTCCAGCGCTGAAGAAGATCCTCGCGGAGAACTCGTATTCGGATGTCTGCACGCACAGCTCGAAGGTGATGGATGTTCTCCGGATTGAGAGAACGATTGCTAACACGAGCCTTTGCCATGAATTCAAACCAGTGCCGTCTGGTTAGTTTTGTCAGCAGCCCAAAGGAGTTCCCTGCTTCACTGTGCTTGATAATTTCTTCGACAAGAGGCAAGAGCTCATGAGGTCGCCGCGGGTCGGAAATAGCCGGTCCATGTTCGACCACGAGTGCATAACACTCCTGCACTTCGCGCCAAGTTGTCTCAATCATTTCCGAAAGCGATTCCCAAACGCGCCGGGCCTCGGCACCGTCGCGCCCGGCCTGAATCGCTTCCAATTGCCACGGTGCGCTGTCGCGCAAAAACTCTATCGTCTTTCTCGCCGTTTCAAGCATCCGATCAAACTCTTTCAAATCATCGGGCCCAAGATTCGCGTCCCAAAGTTCCTCGCGAAATCGAAGGTCGCAACCTGCCAGCGAATTCAGTTCCTCAACGACACTTTCAAAATCCCTGGATGGCGGCAGTGCGGTTAATTCCGGCCTGAAACCACTCAACTCTCGCTCCTCCGCAGCAGAGACACGCGCATTCGTTTGGTAAAGCGCAACCACCTCGGCAACGGAAGCGGGCAAAGACTCGCCGAGCGCAACTGGACTCGGAATCCAGTCATCCTTGCCAGCGCCTGCTTTCACACGCTTTGCCGCTTCAATGGGGCGTATCGCCTTTCCGGCAAAAACTACCTCGCGGAATTCATCTTGTCGCGCATCAAGAAACTTTTCGCGAGTGTCGCGCAACTCTTTGAGGATTCGCTTCCGATCTTCACGCAGACGGTTCGCTTGGCGCTCTAAGTGGCGGACATCTTTGCTCAACTGCTCATTGATCTTTTTGACCGATGCTTGTAATTCATCTTGGCTTTGCTTGTCATTTTGAAGGATGCTAACACAGAGAGGTTGCAGCGGCTCAACGACCTTCTCGCGAAGAACTCGCAGAGCTTTCGGAGTGTGTGCAGTCACCAGCACACGTTTTCCTTGGTCGAGCAGGTGGCCGAGCAGGTTGGCAATCGTGTGGGTCTTTCCAGTGCCTGGTGGCCCTTGAACGAGCACGCAATCCTTCCGGGCGAGTTGCTTGGCGATTTCGAGCTGTTCCTGATTGGCGGGCTTGCACAACAGAACATCTTCGTCTTCGTTGCCGAGGCCAAAGGCACCAGCGATTGGTTCGGCTTGGATGGGCGACGCGCAATCTGCCAAACCGAGGATCTGCAACAGTGCGGGCGAGAAATCAATACGAATGGCAATGTCGCTCAAAATAGCGTCGAAAATACTACCCGGACCTGTGCGGCGCTGGCGCATGAAAATTAAAGGCTGGCGCTGGATGGTTGAGCTGTCCTCCTCCGCGCTGCTTTCGGGCTGATCGAAAAGCGGCAAGTCGGCCTTTCCTAAGAGGCCTTTTCCAGTATCTAACTGCTCCTCATCGACTTCGATGAAAGCTCCGCGACTCGGAAACAAACCCTGAATTAAGCGGCGCAAGAATCCATCCGTGTCCTCACCGCCGAGGGGAGCAAACTCCGCTTTCTTCAATTCGTCGGCGCAGCATGCAAGCTGCTGATTGTTCACCTGTGGCAGCGCCCGCAAGAATTCCATATAAAGTTCCGGCGGTTGCTCGCGTTTCCGAAAAACAAACTGAGGCTGCTTCTTCTCCGGGTAGAATTCTAATTCCAACTTTTGCAGTAGCACCGGATGAAGGTACTCGCCGCCCCCATCCGGGCACCGAAGCAAACCATCTCCAACAAGAATTTCAACCTTTTCGCCTTCGCGCTCCAGAATCCCATACCACTCATAAATTGTTTGGAACAACGTCAGAGCCTCACGGGCGGGACGTTCATTCGTGACCCACAGATCACGCTGTCTCTGCCAGTCTCGCAACTGGGCGGGACGTTGATAGTCGTCCTCGAACCGCTCTATGTGGGTCTTTCCCTCCTTCACCACATTCCGGGTCCCCTCGACCTCTACCTTGCCGCGATATTCCCGCCAACCCAGCTTGAGCCAAGTTGATAGCACCGCTGGCGGTGTCGGACATGGCGTGGTTGGCGGGCGCGTCAATCGCAGAATAATATCTCTGTCCTCGGTCTCATCCTCCCTCCTGCCCGTGTCCCGGAACAATTCGACAGATGAATGTGCAGGCAGGTCTTTGAGCCGGAGAATTCGCAATTGCTGATTGATGTCTCGCACCGGCGGATATCGGAGGTCAGTATAGGCCTTGAGGAATTCAAAAAGCTTGGTCAACCGTTCGCGCTTGGTTTGCGTGTCAGGTTGTTGTTTGCTCATACGCGCAGTGTGCCGAGACACGAGCGAATTGACAAGGCCAGTCTTCGTCTGGGCTTCGCGCCCACCACCGTCATTGGATCAAACCAGGTTTCTCTATCTGCGTGAATCAGCGTCAATCTGCGGGCAAAGCGAAATCCAAAGGAGAAAGCAGAAAGCAGAAAGCAGGAATTCTGAATCTGTGAAATCTTCCGATTCGGAATCGGGATGGTTCGATGGCTTTGGTTGCGGACTGGCCGTCTTGCAGGGCTATTGCCGGGAATCAGTCAATTCCAACAAGATTTTTGCCGCAAAGAACACAAAGAACGCAGAGACAAGGACTTATGTCGTTTTTTCTTTGCGATCTATGCGTTCTTTGTGGTGAATCCAGCTTTGATTGCGGCCTGGCCGGCTTGTGCTACTTGCGCATTTGGGCGGCTGTTTCATTGGGTTCCATGTCGCGGATTTTTTGGGCGGCGCGGCAGCACCGCCCTACCATTCCATTATTAGCCGGCTGCTGACAAGCGCGCGGGAGGGCGTTCCCCGGCAATTCTTGCCGGTCAACCGGCCATTCTGCGGGCTACCTAACGGCTCCTTACGGTTCCTAACGGCTCACTTAACGGGTCGGACCTCAAAAAACCCTTTGTTTATGCGGGTCCTAACGGGCTAACGGCTCCAGACCCCTGGAGACGGGTGCCCCCCCCGGCTCGGTCAGGGGGTGACGGCCAGGCGCTCTTCGTGCTCCGGGCCGCTGGAGAGCATGCCCTGCTCTTTGTATATGCGGAGCATGAAATGGGTCGCGGTGGATATGACGCCTTGGATGGTGGACAGTTTTTGCGAGACAAACGAGGCCACTTCCCGCAGGTTGGCGCCTTCCACCACCACCATCAAATCGTAGCCGCCCGACATCAGGTAGCACGAGCGGACTTCGCTGTATTTGGCGATCCGCTCGGCCAGGCGGTCGAAGCCGCCGCCGCGTTCGGGGGTGATCTTGACCTCAATGACGGCGCGCACGATGTCGCCGCCGATTTTTTCATCGTTGAGGATGGCGCGATAGCCGAGGATGACCTGGCTGCTTTCGTAGTCCTTGATCTTGGCGGCCACCACGGCTTCGGGCTGGTTGAGCATTTGGGCCAGCATCGCCGGTTTGATGGAGGCATTTTCGTGCAAAAGTTTGAGCAACGGATCCATGGCCTTATCCTGTCCTAATTCCGTCCCGGGGGAAAGAAGAAATGTTTTGGATCAAATGTTTTTGGATTTCGGAATTGGGATTTTGGATTAAGAATGGGCGGCGCGTCATGCGGGACTCCAATTACAAACTCGTCCGGCTCGCCAACGGAACTTTCAGCATCCATTCCCTGGCGGAAAAGGAGACGTTTCATCCGGTCGTCGGGCCGGTGGCGGAGGCGCAGGCGCTCTACATCCATCAACTCAAGCTGCGGCAACGTTTGCAAGCACACGCGGGCGAGTTCGTCATCTGGGATGTCGGTTTGGGAGCAGGCGGCAATGTGCTGGCGGTCTTCGGTGCGACGGCGGACTTGGCCTGTCCGCTGCGCGTGGTGAGCTTCGACCGCACGACCGAGGCGCTGGAATTTGCGCTGGAACACGCCGCGGAACTGGGTTACGTGGAGCCTTATGGCGGGCCGGCACGGGATTTCTTGAAGAACGGCCGCGCCGCCTTCCGCAACGGCGCGCAATGCGTGCGCTGGGAATTGCAGCTCGGCGATTTTCCCGGTTTCCTGCGCGGCGCGCCGTCCGTGCCTGCGCCGCATGCCATTTTGTTTGACGCGTTTTCGCCGGCGAAGAATCCGGCGATGTGGAGCGCGCCGTTTTTTGCGGATTTGCATCGCTGGCTCGATCCGCGGCGTCCGTGCGCCATGCCGACCTATTCGCGCAGCACGATGTTGAGGGTGACGCTGCTGCTGGCGGGATTTTTCGTCGGGATCGGCCACGCGACCGGGGAAAAGGAGGAAACGACGCTGGCGGCCAACACGCTGGAGTTGCTGGATCAGCCGCTTCCCCGCGCCTGGCTGCAACGCGCGCGCCGGTCCCGGAGCGCCGAGCCGATGCGGGAGGCGGTCTATCGCCAGGCCCCGCTCACGCCGGGGACTTGGGAGAGTTTGCAGCAGCATCCGCAGTTCTCCTAATGTCACCCTTTTTGTGCAAGACATAGCGGCCGCGCCTTCCCTGCCGTATGAGTGCGGCCAATTCCGGGGTATCCTGTTCTAAGTCCAGGGCGGGAATTTCCGTGAAGGCACGGCGCAACGCGTCGCGGACCACTTCGCTCGCGTTGCTGTAGAAACCGCCTTTGACTTTTTCCTCGACCACTTTCTCCAGTTCTTTGGTGAGCGACACATTCATAAGGCCAGTATGGCTCAGGTCGCGAAAATAGCAAAGTGATATTGCCGAATTTAGGCGACACTCCACCTCCCCCCTTCGCGATGGCGCGAAGGAGTTAGATTATTGCGGCTGCCCTAACCCGCATATTTCATAGTCTGGTAGGGCGAAGCTGCTGCTTCGCCCTAATTCAGGGCGGCGCGGCAGCGCCGCCCTACCGTACAGGGTGTGGCATGTTCCCCCACGGATATGAAATATCC
>Ga0182027_10004703_pt1 | contig 21057 bp, 14 predicted proteins | sample 712E1DmetaG_FD_121300 | JGI IMG/M metagenome (GOLD analysis project Ga0182027, IMG submission 121300) | Permafrost microbial communities from Stordalen Mire, Sweden - 712E1D metaG (Illumina Assembly) | ecosystem: Environmental > Terrestrial > Soil > Wetlands > Permafrost | place: Sweden...
CTGTAAAAGCATTAGTTACTGCTTTCCAAACAACAGCATACATAAGCTGTCTGTAAACAAAACGCTGCAGGAAAAGCCACCAGAGAAGTCTTAACTTTTCTTTATCAAATTTAAAGGCTGTAATAGCGCCCGTTAATTCTATTAAGAAAAGTAAAACATAAAAGAATGCCGTCTGCTCAAGAAGTTGAAGTGTTTGAGGGAGCGGCTGCCAATCCTGAGTATGAATTCCCTGTGCTATCCATGCTCTGAAAAATTGGATCAATGTGTAGATTATTTGTATATCTACGAGAGGTGCAATAATTTGAAAAATAATTTGAAAAATCCAAAGTGAAGGAAGCGCCAACCCGCCAAACCACCCGTAATGAAATAATGCTGATTTATGCTTCCACAAGCATTGTAATGTTCCAAAAGACCATCTGAATCTTTGTTTAAAAAACGAACTTATTGAATCAGGAACCTCGGTGTAACCTATTGCTTCATTTTCGGTATCAACTTTCAAGCCGTTTTCCCTTAAGCGCCAGGTTAAATCCATATCTTCTGCTAATGTATCGGTTATATACCCTCCTATTTCTTTAATAGCTGATTTCCGCCATGCACCTATAGCTCCGGGCACAACTGTAATGGCATTCAAAAGAGAATATCCCTGTCTATCAATATTTTGACTCGTTATATATTCTATTGCCTGCCACCTTGTAAAAATATTTGTCCTGTTACCGACTTTAACATTTCCTGCAACCGCGCCAATTGTCGGTTCTTCAAAATGCCGTACTAATAATGAAACCGCATCTTTCGAAATTTGAGTATCAGCGTCCAGGCTTATTAATACTTCACCTCTTGCAAGATCAATTGCATTGTTAAGCGCGGCGGCTTTCCCGCTATTGTGCTGCTTTATTAAGAGAACTCTTTGATCATTACTATAAACATTAATAATTTCGTTTGAGGTATTATCTGTAGAACCATCATCAATTATTATAACCTCGATATTGGGATAATTACTTTGTAGCGCGCTTTCAACAGTTTTACAAATGACTTTTTCTTCATTATAAGCGGCAATTATAAAACTTACGGGAGGTTTGTAATTTGCATTAAAACTTTTTTTCTTATTCAGTACTTTTTTTATTATGGCAAGTATGGTAATAAAAACGACGCGAAGAATTCCAAGGATAATTGCAATAATAAAAGCATAGCTTAATACCCGTTCAAATATGAAAATAGTATCAAATACCGGTCTGTCAACACCTATAAGAACCTGATCTTTACTGCTTAGAAACGGCATTATCTTATCGCGGTTTTGTCCAACGATTTGAGAAATATCCACGAAATTATAACCGCTCTTTCTTAAGTTAGTAACAATGATATTAAGAGCCTTGATAGTAAGGGTCCTATCGCCGCCTCCGTCATGCAAAAGGATTACATTCCCATGCACGCTTTTAACTTGCTCCAGTACCGATTGCACAATATCGTCTTCTGTCCTTCTTTTAGGTTCTCCGTTACTGTTTGTTTTCCACAAATTCCAATCCTGCGGGTCGATTAATTCACCAATTGTAATATACCCCATTCTTGAAGCGATTATTACAGGTTTTACTTCCTCGGCGCTTACTGGTTCTGCATCTGCGTTATAAGGTGGACGAAAAAGTATAGTCGATCTGCCAAGTATACTTTGAAATGCTCTTTGAGTTGTGTTCAATTCAAGCTCTGCCCGTCTGTCGCTTACTGCTCCGATATTTGGATGCGTAAAAGTGTGATTACCTATATAGTGTCCTTCATCTAAAATTCTTTTAACAAGAGCAGGGTTTTTCTCGGCATTCTCTCCAATTAAAAAAAATGTCGCATGAACATTTAGTTTCTTCAATTCATCTAAAATTTTTGAAGTGTATTCAGGGCTGGGACCATCATCAAATGTAAGAGTTAATGCTTTTGGGATGTACCCGCTCCTTTTAATAACATAAGATGAAGGGAATTTTTTATATTCCATATCTGTACATAGTCCGTTTTCGGGGTCAACAGTTATTTGTCTGAATCCCCTTTGCGGGGTTGATTGAATGGACAATACCTCGCCGTCGCCGTCAAATTCAATTTCATACGGGAAAGAGATAACCTCTAAAGAATCAGGAGAAAAAGCTGAATCTATTTTATTTTTATTAAAGAATTTCCAGAGGCTTGGATCTTCGGAACCTAAATCCCAAAGTGCATAGCCTGCGACTTTTTTATTTTCGGCAATTAAAAATTGATTATAGGCCGTAACCGCATCAAGCATCCATACCGTGTGTTCCTTACCATCATCATCCTCATAATTGAAAGTAGGGTTCATTGCGTCGGGATCGAAAGTAATATTTTCTTCCGGATTTTCCTCTGTAGTATAATCACGCGCTAAAATTAATGCCGATTGATAGGAAATTGATTCGCTGACCTTTTTACCTGCTTCCCAATCGTACGAATAGTTACCAATTCCCGCAATCAATTTCCCCGGCGGTATTTTATCAAGTGATTTGCTAAGAGTTTTATAGTACCATGGTATTGATGCAATTGCACCCGGTGAACCGGAAGAATAATGTTCGTCATAAGCCATTAATACGAAAAAATCACATGCTTCGTTCAGTTCTTTAATAGGTAGCCTTGGATTATTTGCCTCTATAGCTATACTTAAAACAAGGTTGTCGGTTCTAAAGTATTTATTAATTAATTTTAAAAACACCGGCAGCTTTTTGTAATCATCTTGATATAAGTTTTCAAAATCAATTTGAATCCCTTTAAACTTATTTTTCATTAACCATGTTTCCAGGTATAAAACTATTTTTTTCTGAGTTTTTTCCGAAGAAAGCAAATTGTGAACACGGACCGGATCGAATAAATCTTCCTCTGCATTACTTAGTACCGGTTCAATTTTTACGTTATTGTTTTTTGCAATTTGTACTATATCAAGATTGTGTGGAGTTATACCGGGATCCCAATCCGAAGTATCGATATTATTTCCATTTTTATTCAGCTTAAGCCATGCAGGAAATAGTACATTTAATTTGCCCGCGTTAATTCTAAAAGAGTTTAACCCGGTTTCTTCCCACGGAGCATAATATCCTGCAATTATTTTTTCTGCCGGTGAAATTCTCGTTTGAAGCGGTTTATGTTTTATACTTTTGTCAAACTTTATTTCGTCCCAAAGAGAAACTTTAGCAGAATGCAATAGATACCTGCTTAATCGCGCTTTTTCAGAAGGGATGCTTGGCAAAGAGATTTTAACCTGGTGATGTGACATTGATGTCAACCCGGGTATAGGTGGAATTAATGGGATTACAAAAAGCGTAAATGCAAATATGGTTGTAAGAACTGCAATTATTAACCCGGCAGCAGTTCCCAATCTTGCTAAAAACTTTCTTCTTTTTCCGCTTAAATCAAAAAAAATTGATTCCTTTTGCATGAATTTAATTTTATTGTTTCAATGGTGTTTGGTAATTAACTAAACTTTGATCCTTTTTAAAAATAATTAAAATGTGGACAATAAGCTGTATTTATAAAGAATATAAGGAGATATGTTATAAAGTGTGATAATTGCCGAATTAGAACCTAGCTCGATTCTATCAGACCCGCAGCAGATGCAGCTAAATTTAGATTTATATAATTAACTGCGTTTGGTAATGACAGGGAAGCGTTTTTGCTTTTGACGAAAGACGTATTATTGTATTATTTTTGTAATAACGTTTTTATACCATTAATAATAACAGGTTAATGTTAATTTCAATATATAAGTTTTATGAAAATACTAAATATAATTGTATTACTCGGAATAGCTTATTCTATAAACATTTTTCCTCAGGAAGGATTGATTAAGTCTTTCTATACAAATGATACATTACAGTCTGAGATTAACTATTCCAATAATGTCAGGCAGAGTTCTGCAAAATATTATTACCAGAACGGGAAATTAAAACAAGAATTAAACTATACCGATGGAAAAGTTGAAGGTGTTGTTAAAGAATATTTTGAAAATGGGAACGTAAAAGAAGTTTATACTATTGAGGATGGAAAACGAAATGGTTCAGTATCCTTATTTGATGAAGATGGAAAATATTTAAAAGATATAACCTATGAAAATGGGAATCTTGTTCAGGAAGAAGCAGCGGCTGAGGATACTTCCTCTAAACAAGCGATGGCACAAAATGAAATTTCAAATAAAAAAAATTCATTGGAAAATGAAACAACTAAAATTCCTGTTCCTCCTGACATAGCAAAAAGACAAAATGAAAATAACCCGGAATATTTAGATTCAGCAGATGTTATGCCTGAACCGGTTGGGGGGATTAAAAATATAATGAATAAGCTTGTATATCCTGAAGCAGCTAAGAAAAAAGATATTCAGGGAATTGTAAAAGTTCGCGCATATGTTGATGAATATGGTGAAGTAACTCAAGACGAAATAATTCAAGGCCTCGGCTATGGCTGTGATGAAGCTGCAAAAATTACAGTTTATTATACTCAGTTTACTCCGGGTTTAATCAAAGGGAAACCCGTTAAAGTTCAGGTGATTATTCCCATAGAATTTAAATTGAGCAAAAAGTAGTATTCATGACTGTTTGAAGTTAATGTCCTCAGCCTCATAACGTTGCAGCATTTGCAGGCTGATATAAAAACCTGGCTTTTATAAAATAATACATCATTACAAAACAAATGCATAATACCTGTAAAGAATATATGTGAATTATTTTCTTAATCCCGAAGGGATGGAATATTTATAACAAATGGCAACCCGATAAAATCCATAAAATCCCGAAGGGATGGCATAGTAACGGGTAGAATAGTCATCAACAACAAAAAAATCAGAGCCGCAGGGCAGTGATATACCTGTCCGCCTCAATTTGTTCACCTTCATATTTTTCTAAAGAAAAACCTGGCTTAGTTCTCAATTTCAAACCTGAAAGCTTTTAAAATCCTGATTAACGCTTCTTCGTCTCTATTCGTTCTAATCGTAAAGTTATTAAATTCTCTTCTTAAGGGATATTCTTTTCGCAAAGTATCAAAGGAATTAGGAATTTGCGCTTTAGGAATACCAATCAACTTTTTCATCTTATCGTTATCTTTTTTGATATCATATATTCTACTGATGATATTATTCAATTCTTCGCCGTTATTGCCTGTTTGATTTATATTAATAACAGGAGATCCAGCTAAAGGCAGCGATGGTTTCCAAACCGGCTGTTCTCCAAGAAACTTGCAAAGAGCGTTATAAATAATGACGGTTCCATTAACCTTTCCTTCAAGAGAATATCCTGCTATATGGGGGGTGCCAATTTTTACTCTTTCCAGAAGTGAAATATCTATATCCGGTTCATTCTCCCACACATCAAGAACCACATGTAAACTTTTGTTATCAATAGCTTCAATGAGTGCAGTATTATCCGCAACCGGGCCGCGGGAAGTATTAATCAAAATTGTATCGTTATTAATATTATTTAGATTTTTCTTATCAAAAAGATGAATTGTTTTATCTATCCCGCTCTTATTAAGCGGAACATGAGAAGTAATGATATCACAACTAAAAATTTCATTAAGAGAAACAAAATCTTTTGTGCCGTACTTTCTTTGTAATGGTGGATCGTTTTTAAATACTTTCATCCCCATAGCTTCGGAAATCCTTGCAATACGGCTTCCGATATTGCCTATACCAACTATTCCAATTGTTCTGCCTTTTATGGAAAGATTATTTTCGTTTAACAATTTTATAATAGAAGCAAAAACATATTCGGTAACTGCATCTGCATTGCATCCCTTTGCATCGGAAAAACAAATATTGTTAGTATTTAAATACTCAAGATCTATATGGTCGGTACCTATCGTTGCGGTGCCGACAAATTTTACAGGAGTGCCGTTTAATAAATTTTTATCCACCTTAGTAATTGAGCGCACTATTAAAGCATCCGTTTTCTTTAATAAGTGATTATTAATTTCCCTGCCGTGAATAATAAAAACATTTCCAAAGTGGGAAAATGCTTCTTTGGCAAATGATATATTTTCATCAACAATAATATTCATCATGTGGATTAAAAATATTTATTTAATTAGTATTTATTAATTTTGTTACTATCACAAAGTGATAACCTTGCCAAAACTCGGGCTGTTTAATAAAAATTTAATAACTGCGTAACATGAGTTGTTAATTTAAAGTTTATAAAACAATTTATCTTAATAACTGAAGTTACGCAAATGATATTTAAAATAGCCCCGACATTTATGTCGGGGATCGCTAAATTACAAAACATGTTCGGCTTTAGCCAAAATGACATGAAAATTGCGGCTAAAGCCAATAATGTCCGGCTTTCATTATTCTTTAGCACTCAACTTCCCAATCGTCCTCTTGAATATTCTGCCCATACTATTTCCTAAATATTCTGTAAGTTTCACATTCAAATAATCAAATTTTAAGTACTATATGGATACAAGAATTTTCCTTCCGGGAACCGATAAACAATTAGAATTTCTTCTTGAAAACGTGGATGTAAAAGGATTTTCAATTCTTATTGTTGGCACCGGATGTGAAGAAATTTCCAAAAGGCTGTTTGCAAAAGGCGTTTCAAAGGTAATTATAATTGTTGAGGATAATGATTCTCTTCTAAATTCAAGGCTTCGTCTTGCAAATTCCAATATCAGCGTTCGATTAATGGAGTTTGAGAATACAGATTTTAAAGATTCGGAATTTGATTTGGTTTTCGCCCAGGCTTCAGTTTCAAATAAAAAACGAAATAAAATCACAAAAGAAGTTTTCAGGCTGTTAAAAGCCGACGGATATTTTTGTGTCGGTGAAATTACCAGTCCGACTAAATCACCTCCTCAATTTATTAATGATCTCTGGCAAAGTTCCGGCATAACCCCGCTTCATCCGAAAGACCAGGAACAATTCTATAAAGAAAGAAACTTTGAGATTGTTAAGTCAAGAGAACTTTCACACACACTAAAAGATTTTTACTTAACAAGTTTAAACTTATTAGAAGAAAATATAAATAATCTTACGGAGCAAGAGAAAAGTTATTACAAAAAATTACTGAATAAGATAAGCCACGAATCAAATGCTTACCTTAAACTCGGCGGTGATGCACATATAGGATTTTATGCCTTTATATTAAGAAAAGGTCAACCGTGAAAAAAGGCGATATCCTGGAACTTGAAATTGAGAAGTACGCCTTTGAAGGACGCGGAATTTCCAAAATTAACAGGGATTCTTCCGAAGGGGAGACTAAGTATGTTATATTTGTTAACGGCGCTTATCCCGGGGACAAAGTTAAGGCTGAACTGCGAAGGATTAAGAAATCGTACGCAGAAGCAAAAATTATAGAAGTAATTGATCGTTCCGGCGAGCGGGTAAATGCAAGATGTAAATTCTTTGGAACCTGCGGAGGCTGCAAGCAGCAGGACTTAAATTATGAATCCCAATACAAATACAAACAGCTTCAGGTTGAAGAAATATTCAAAAAGATGGGCGGCTTTACTGATTTTATCATTGAAGATATTATTCCTTCTGATAAAACTTTCTTTTATAGGAACAAAATGGAATTCTCTTTTTCGGATAAAAGATGGATCTCCCCGGAAGAGATAAAATCAGCAGAAGCAATAGAAAAAAATTTTGCTTTAGGGCTTCACGTATCGAATGTTTTCGATAAAGTTTTAGATATAGACGAATGCTTTTTACAATCAGAGTTAAGCAATAAAATTCTTAACCTGACCAGAGCATTTTTCAAAGAGAAGAATATACTTCCATATTCAACAAAGACGCATTCCGGTTATTTGCGCAATTTGGTTATAAAGACTTCACATCATAGCGATGATTTAATGGTAAATTTAGTTACTTCATCTGAAGATGATTCACTTATGAAAGAATATGTTAAGCAATTAACGGATGGGGTACCTCAAATAACCACAATTGTAAACAATATAAGCTTTAAAAAAGCTGCCGTTGCAACCGGGGATTATGAAAATGTCATATATGGAAGCGGTTTTATTTCAGATTCAATCGGGAAATATAAATTCAGAATAAGCGCAAATTCATTTTTCCAGACAAATACTTTGCAAGCTGAAAAGTTATATCAAACCGCTCTTGATTTTGCCGGTCTTAATGGTGATGAAATCGTATACGACCTCTACTCCGGTGCAGGAACAATTTCCATTTTCGTCTCCGGTAATGCTAAAGATGTTTTTGCCTTTGAATCCGTAGAATCTGCGGTTAAAGATGCGGAAGAGAACAAAAAAATAAATAATATTAACAACGTCCGGTTCATCCGGACAGATTTATATAAATCGTTTATTCCCCTTGTTCAGGAGAAAAATATCCCTATTGCGGATATTATTATTATAGATCCTCCGCGGAGCGGTATGCATCAGAATACCGTTGAAGATGTAATTAAAATAAATCCTAAAAAAATAGTCTATATCAGTTGCAATCCTGCCACACAAGCAAGAGACATCAAATTATTGACCAAAGGGGGATACAAATTGATAAAAATAAAACCTGTGGACATGTTCCCGCATACCTATCATATCGAAAATGTAGCATTGCTTGTTAAGGAATAATGATTCTATGATTCACTATCGCCAGTCAAATAAATTCTCGAAATCCAACCCCGGTAGGGGGTGGAATCTGTCCGCCGCTAGGCGGATTTGTAGCGGCTTTAATGCTTTTATGGCTGGCATCCGTGGTAGCCAGCGGCGGCTTCTACGATCTAGGCTACTATACCTATTTTTGGAGTTTTACTGAGCACGGTATTTACGACGCGTTCTATTTGTACCTGAGCCTCGATGTTAGAAGTATCGGCATAAACAGCTATGTCAAAGGGCTTGAATTTAGCGTTCGTTGCGCGAAGGATAGTATTTAATTAAAATAATGCTGGAGACAAATAAATTAAATAATTATATTCTATTGGCAGTATATTCAAATGCTTAAGTATAAAAAATTAGACGGCTATTATTCATAATTATTATCATCTTTAATGGTAGTATTATATACTGTCAGGTTACTGACTGCAATATTATTGTTAATGACAGCTTAATAAATAAAATAATGAATTATGATAAATGGAATAAAGGCGCTGCAATTGATACAAAATATATTGCAAATGAATTAATAAAATTAATGCATATTGATGTTGAAATTTCAAATTCTCATTAAAATAAAAACTATAAATTAAGGGAAAATACTATGGTTAAGACGATTCCAACACTGTGCGGTTCAATTGCCTCCCAGCCTAGTGCTTTGGAAGCTGCTATGCATAATGCAGCTTATGCTGCCACTGGCATTCCTTTCACATACGTAGCTTTTGAAACTGAAAATACAGAAGAAGCTGTTGCAGCAATGCGGTCTCTGGGAATTAGAGGATTGGGGGTTTCGATGCCCCACAAAATTAGAATAATGAAATATCTTGACTCGGTAGATGATACTGCGAAAAGAATTGGGGCAGTAAACACTGTTGTAAATAATGATGGATATTTAACCGGATACAATACAGACTGGATTGGTGCAGTTCGAGCTTTGAAAGAGAAAATAGATATTGCCGGGAAACGATCCGTCGTAGTTGGAGCTGGTGGTGCTGCTAGAGCAATTGTATATGGACTTCTCAAGGAGCAAAGCCATGTAACTGTTTATAACAGGACAATAAGCAATGGTGAAAAGCTGGCTAAAGAATTTGATATCTCTTTTGGAGGCAATATTGAAAATCTTAATGTAATCAAAGATTACGACATTTTGATTAATGCAACTTCCGTAGGTTTTAATGATGTGAAAAACTCGATAATACCTGCAGCAATCTTATTAAAGGATAAAACTGTATTGGATGTCGTTTTTATTCCTGCTCAATCAAAATTTATTAGAGATGCATTGTCTAAAGATTGTATTGTCATATCTGGTATCCGAATGCTTGTACATCAAGCTCTTTATCAGTTTGAACTATATACCGGCCAACAAGCACCTTTTGAGGTTATGGAGAAAGCATTAACTAATGGAATTAATAAATTATAATAGAGTTAAACGTTATTCATTTGAAGTAGATTTCAATTCCGCATGATTTGCCCTCATGGCTGGTAAATTGAGTTAATGAATGGACATATGAAGAAAAATATTTTGCTTTTCCGTGAAACAAAATTGGACCGCAAGGGGCATTTGAAGGATTGACTATTTTATCACAGTACGCTCCTATTGTCGAGGACCAAAAGTATCTATAGAAAAAAAACTCAAGTAAATAATTCAATCCCAACCCGGTTTTTTCCCGGGTATTAACAGCATTGCTTTCGGTCGAACTGATTAGTAACCAATTCATTCAAGAGGATTTAAACCTTCATTAAATCGTTAAGGATAATTCTTCCTTTGTCTTCGTTTATATTCTAAGCTTAATAATTTTTCTAAGCATCTATTTGAGCCCGTTCTGGATTAGAGTATTATGACTTCTCATTGACGATTGATGATTGAGGAATTTAGGATTAATTGGATTGAATTGTCAGGTATGCCAATTTTATAATAAATGGGAAAGTAGTTATTACATTGCAGGGACAGGCGTCCAAAGCACAGATAATAGATAGAAAATTTAATCTGATCATTTCGACAACTTTTAGGTTCTTATAATATACGTTATAAGCAATCATTCTACAAAAAGGCGGCGGTAAATTCTTTTCCCGTCGCCTGTATTTCTTTTCATAACCATTTCGAACCTCACGTCAAATATGTGCCAATAATGGAGGTTGCTTTAATTAATGTTTCACCGCAGCTTCACTGGCGATCCCATCTAACTTCGTTACAAATTCTGACGGCAACGCCAACTGACCGGCTGCCAGGTTCTCGCGGAGGTGGGCCACTGACGACGTACCCGGGATCAACAGGATGTTGGGCGACCGCTGTAACAGCCACGCCAGCGCTACCTGCATCGGTGTTGCCCCGAGTTGGCTCGCGACCTCCGACAGAGTGAAAGACTGTAGCGGCGTGAACCCGCCAAGCGGGAAGAATGGCACATATGCGATACCCTGCCGCGCCAACTCGTCGATTAGGAAATCGTCGTGACGGTAGGCCAGGTTGTAGTTGTTCTGCACGCAGACGATGTCGGTAATCGTCAGTGCTTCGGCTATCTGGGCGGCAGTGACGTTACTCAGGCCGATGTAGCGAATCAATCCCTTACGCCGGAGGTCGGCCAGAGCTGTCACCTGCTCGGCGATGGATCCCTCATCGGGGGCGTGGACTGACCCCATTGCGCGATAGTTAACGATGTCGAGTGCATCTAAACCCAAGTTTCGGAGGTTGTCATAGACCGCAGCGGTTAGGTCTTCGGGCGAAATGGCTGTCTGCCACGACTTGTCGGGCGGCCGTCGGGCTCCGAGCTTGGTAACAATCACCAACCCCGCTTGGTATGGGTGTAGAGCTTGCTGAATTATCTGGTTGGTGGTATGTGGGCCGTAGAAATCAGACGTGTCGATATGATTCACACCGGCCGCAATTGCCTCGCGGAGTATGGCGACTGCACCGTCCACGTCTTTGGGCGGCCCCCATATGCCAGGGCCGGTCAACTGCATCGCACCGTATCCTATCCGTTGGACTGTAAATGTTGTACCGGGGAAGGTGAACCTGCCGCCAAGCTTTGCCTCACTCATTGTACTGCTCCTTCCTTAAAGGCGGTAGCAAATTCTTTTGCAAAATCTTTCAATTTTACATTGCCCATAACCTGTGGCCTGTTTAGATAATAATCCTGGAACAATTCCCCGCTATGTATGCTTGCATTCATCTCAACTAAACCGGCGGCAATTTGTGTCGGCATCCCAAATGCTTCTAAACCACTTTGCACTTGTTCGTTGGTAATAATTATCCATTTCAAATCAGGCTTTCCAATAGCATCGCCTAAAATACTTGCAATTTCGTTGCAGGTAAGTTCGTCACTTGCTACATATAGCACTTTCCTGCCCGTAAGCGGTGTTACTATTTCTTCAGCAATCGCAGCAGCAATATCTATTGGAGAAACCCCTACTACCTTGTCCTCTGCACCATAGTTTGCCGCAATAATGCCTGTGTTTTTTATCGCAGCTAAAAAGCCGTATAAATTATAGTAGAAAGCAGTAGGACGCATGTATGTGATGGCGACATTTGACAGATTATTCAGGATACCTTCTACATTATGATGACCGAGAATGATACCCGTGCCCTTATCTAAATGAGCGCCAATGCTGCTGAGGTGAACCACACGCTTTACACCCGACTGCCCGATGGCTTGTGCATAGTTATTGCCAATTCTGCTATAATAAGCCATTAGGTCAAAGTTCTGATCGAAGAAGTTATTTGGCGGTACCATAGAATACACGGCATCTGCACCTGTAAAAGTGGCTGTAAGAAATTTAACATCTTCCAGTGTGCCGATGGCAGCGGTGGCACCCAATGCTTCTATGTCTTTTTGTTTTTCCGGGTTGCTGCTAATAACCGTAACTGTATGCCCTTTTTGCACTAACTCTATTGTTAGTGGCTTGCTTATGTGACCTAATGAACCTGTTACTACAATTTTCATTTTTCTATTTTTCTTTCCTATAATATACGTTATAAGCAATCTATCTATTTGGGGAGATTGATTTAAGATCTGAAATATTTCCCCGAACAAAGTTTAATGTAGTAAGTAATAATTAAAGTTTCAAGCATACCGCCGATTTTTTTATTCTTTCGGATGAGTGTAATAATAAACAGGAATATCGCAGCAATTTTATTTCGTGTCCGAATAAATCAGTATAATCTGTGGTCGGGATTTCTCCCGCAATAAAAACGGTAGACTTCTCATTGACGATTGATGAATGAGGATAGATGAATGAGGAATTTAGGATTAAGTGGATTGAATTTTTCCCGGGTGATACCGCTTGCTTTCAGTCGAACTGATTAGTAATTCATTCAAGAGTACAAGTATTCCCCATCTGGCTCTAGAGACTCATTTTTTACCGCTTAAATCTTAGAATATTTTTAATCCCGGCTTCCATGTAGAAATTGTCCAAACAACTATTTCCCCAGATATTGCTCAAATATTTAGCAATGTTTTAAAAAGAAGTAATGTAATCGCTGTATCTATTGATCGACGAGTATCGGATTTATCGGGGGAATTAATTAAAGTTTGTTCAAATATGGGAAGGGTATTAAAACCACCAGATTCAATTCATTTAGCCACAGCATTGATATATGAAGTTGACGAGTTTTACACAAATGATGATAAATTGCTTAAGTTGAATGGTATTTTGACGGTCCCAAATTATCATATTTTGAAAATCATTAGACCACCATTACCAACACAAATCACATTGGGGCTGTCTTAAAATGAGAGAAAGTTATAGAAACCTTAGAAAATTTGTTCATTTTCATAATTAAATTAAAATTTTTTCCGGTATAATCTTGACAAATAAATATAATAATTGTATTTTTCTTTATCCCCGCAAAAAGAACTTAAAAATCTTTTTGTCCCCCAGTTCTTCATGGACTGGGGATTTCTATTTTAAAAGGAAATATGATGGCGGATTCTATTTTTTTTATTGATGGATTTAATCTTTATCATTCGCTTATTGGAACTTACCCTGGCAAACAAAATTATAAATGGATTGATTTAAAAAAACTCTGTATGAGATTTTTAGAGCCAAAAGATTCTTTATTGGACATTTATTATTTTACAGCATTATGTATATGGGATTCGAATAAAGCAAACCGGCACCAGATTTATATTTCCGCGCTTGAAAATACAGGAGTGAATGTAATAAAAGGGAAATTTAAAACTGTTACAAAAAAATGCAGGGGGAAATGCAAAGAAGAATATCAAACTCACGAAGAAAAAAGGACAGACGTTAGCATAGGGGTAAAATTATTTAGTTTAGCAAATGATTATGAAAAAGCTTTTGTAATGTCTGCCGATAGTGATTTGGTTCCCGCCATTGAAGAAGCAAGAAAATATTTCCCAGATAAAAAATTTATTTGCGTGATTCCGGTGGGGAAAAAAGCAGAAGAATTAAAAAGCATATGTGATGAATCAAGAAAAATGAAAGAAAAACATATATGCTCTTCCCTTTTCGATAAAGACATTACACTTGCAGATGGAAATCTAATATCATGTCCTGTTGAATGGCGATAATCTTTTCTCAAAATACTCCGATAATCAATTATCTATGGAATTAAAATAAACTTCGATTTTGTTATCTAAACTAATTTCAGAAACTTTGTTCGATTTTAATAATTTAATAGCTTCTTGTGCGGTTTTAACACGTACCCAGCCCTCCGGTTCAGTTCTAATGTCATCTAAATAAATTTTCATAATCAAAGTTATTATTTTTTACTTTCTTTGTCGAGAAACATTAAATTCTTTTAATAAACAAATTCTTATGGCTTAACTAAACCGATTATAAGACTTACTATCAAATTCATTTACATCAATGTTTTACTTACTCTATTTATGAACCAATAGATGTTTCGCTGCTTAAAGCTAATATATTCTTGACATTAAGTCATTGATTTTGTTACATTTGTCAATACTTATTCCCAATTTTCCGCCAGGGGGAAAATTCCCAATAGGTTTTCGTGTTTAGTTAGTTGTTAAAAACAATGACTTTTTCGGGGTGAAAGCATGAAAGCTTCTTCAAATAGTTATCAATTAAATTTGCATTTACAGCAATTCAAAAAGGTTTATTCCGTTTTGAATTAAAAACAGTGGAGGTTCAGTGTATAAAAAGATATTATTCCTTCTCATAATGTTTTGTGCAGCAGTCAATGCGCAACAATTAAACAGTCCTCAACAAACTCTTAATCAATCAGATAAAAGTTTCTTTATTCAGAATAATGGTCAATGGGATCCGGAAGTAAAATATCTTGCCCGCATTGGAGGTATGAATGCTTGGATAACTAATTCCGGTGTTGTGTATGACTATTATAAGATAAATAAGAATTATGATGAGACTAAAACTTTAAAGATGAGCCCCAAAGAAAAGTGCTAAAGTAAGTTAGCTAAGCATTAGATGATGTAACAGAGGCAGTAAGAATGCCATGTTACAGAAAAGCAGGACCCTTTTACAGATCTTTCAAGACACAAGAACAAGCGGATAGGTTTGCGTCCTTTTTTATTTTGTTCATTTTCCATACTATAAATTATAGGAGGTTTTATGAGACTATTAACAATCGTTGGCATAGCAGGAGTAGTAAAGTATGAGAAAAAATGATAAAAAAGAAAAAGTAACTCCACGCCAAAATATTCTCATTACAAAAAAGAAACTGAAATCCGCAGACGTACAGTTGAAAGATGCAAAGAAGATTGAAACTGTCAGACAAAAGCAAACTGCAAGTTTCCCGATCATCGGAATCGGGGCTTCAGCGGGCGGACTTGAGGCGCTTGATCTTTTTCTTAAGAATGTGCCCGAAGGAAGCAATATGGCTTTTGTTATTGTTCAGCATCTCGATCCAACTCATAAAGGGATTTTGGTAGAACTTCTTCAGCGCGCAACCGCCATGAAAGTTATGCAAACAAAAGACCGCACACTCGTACAGCCTAACTGTGTTTATGTTATCCCCTCAAATAAAAACATGTCTATACTTCATGGCGTTTTGCATCTGCTTGATTTTACAGCGCCTCGTGGACTCCGTTTGCCTATTGATTTCTTTTTCCGTTCACTTGCAGATGACCAGCGGGAACGTAGCTATGGAGTTATCCTCTCTGGTATGGGAACAGACGGAACGCTTGGGATTAAAGCTATAAAAGAAAAAGGCGGAGTAGTATTTGTGCAGGAACCTTCTTCCGCAAAATTCGATGGTATGCCCAAAAGCGCTATCGAGGCAAAACTGGCTGATATTATCGCTCCGGTTGAAGAACTTCCCGGAAAGATAATCGGTTTTCTGAAGTACGCACCACACATAGCAAAGCAGAGGTATAATGATGATGATAAAGCCAACAGCGCAATGGAAAAAATTATAATTCTGCTGCGATCCCAAACCGGACAAGATTTTTCACTCTACAAAAAAAATACGATTTACCGGCGGATTGAGCGCCGGATGGGCATCCACCAAATTGATAAAATTGCTAACTATGTCCGCTACCTCCAGGAGAATCCACAGGAAATAGAAATACTTTTTAATGAACTATTAATTGGAGTAACAAATTTTTTCCGTGATCCGGAAATGTGGGAAGATTTAAAAAACGAAGTTCTGCCTTCGCTTCTGGCTGAGCGTTCACATAGTCAGACACTACGGGCCTGGGTTCCAGGCTGTTCTACCGGAGAAGAGGCGTATTCTTTGGTTATTATCTTTAAAGAATTTATTGAGAAACTTAAGCCGTCAAGAGATATAACATTGCAGATATTTGCAACGGACCTTGACCGGTCGGCAATTGAGAAGGCACGTAATGGTTTTTACCCGGAAAACATCGTTGCAGATGTATCGCCTGCGCGGCTAAAGCGCTTTTTCATTAAGAAAGAACGCGGCTACGAAATTTCCAAAGCGATACGTGAGATGGTAATTTTTGCACCACAGAGCATTGTAATGGATCCGCCTTTTACTAAGCTCGATATTTTAAGCTGCCGTAATCTGCTCATTTACATGACCACAGAACTGCAGAAAAAACTGATCCCATTATTCCATTTTACATTGAATCCCGGCGGAATACTTTTTTTAGGAAGCGCGGAAACGCCCGGCAATTTTACTGATTTGTTTAAACAAGTTAAAAGCAAATCAAAAATCTACAGGCGTCTTGAAAATGCATTACCTTATGATGTTTTTGATTTTCCATCTTCTTTTGTGCGCACCCGAAAAGCTGAACAGCAGCAAACAAATCTCTTAAAACCAACTGCCAACATTCAATCGCTTGCTGATCAACTATTGTTGCAGACTTATTCACCGGCGGCAATTCTAACCAACAATAGCGGAGACATCATATACATAAGCGGACGAACCGGCAAGTATCTTGAACCTTCAATTGGTAAAGCAAACTGGAATATTTTTGCTATGGCACGCGAAGGGCTCCGCCAGGAACTGACCAGAGCTTTTCAAAAGGCGCTAAGAAATAAAGAAACAGTTAAGATCACAAATGTTATAGTTGGCACTAATGGCGGTACTCAAGCTTTGGATCTTACTGTTCAACCTATCAATGAGCCGGAAACGCTTAAGGGTATGGTGATGATCGTCTTTACAGAATTAACTTCCCTACCGGAAACAAAAGTATCCGGAAAAGGAAAACAAATACCCGCAGGAACCGCTCGCGCAAAAGATCTTGAACTTGAATTGAAACGCACCCGGCAGGAGATTCAAAGCATTCGGGAAGAGATGCAAACTTCGCAGGAAGAATTACAGTCAACAAACGAAGAACTCCAATCCACTAATGAGGAATTAATTACCTCTAAAGAAGAAATGCAGTCAATGAACGAAGAACTTCATACAATAAATCATGAACTGCAGTCAAAGGTGGATGAATTGACCCTGATTAACAACGATGTTAAAAATCTGTTCGACAGCACAGATATAGCAATACTGTTTCTCGATAATGCACTTCGCGTAAAACGTTTTACCAATCAGATAACCAGGATTACAAAACTAATTGCCCGAGATGTAGGCAGATCAATAACCGATATCGCTTCCGAACTCTTCTACTCCCAATTTGCTAAAGATGCCAATGAAGTGGATCAGACTTTGATTAGTATGGAAAAGGAGATTTCCACCAGCAGCGGATTCTGGTACTTAATGCGAATTCTTCCATACCGTACTTTAGATAATAAAATTGACGGTGTGGTTGTTACATATAGAGACATCACAATTGCAAAAACTTTAGAGGCTAAGCTTAAACAAGCCCAGGCGGAACTTGAAAAAAGATTTGCGACACAGACAGAAGAGCTTGAGGAAGCCGATGAAGATTTACGAATTGAAAAACTACGACCAAAGAAAGAAGATTAATTAGATTATAGTCCCAAAGAAATTCCTTCGGGACATAGAACGCGAAGAAGACTCAACTAACACAAAGGAAGAAGAGTTATGAAAAAGAATAATAACATTTCATCGGAAGCCGCCGAACTTAGACGAAAGGCAGAAGAACGGCTTAAAAAGATTTCGAAGAAAGCTATTCTTCCAAAAACAAATGAAGAATTACTCCGGCTGGTACATGAACTGCAGACTCACCAGATTGAACTGGAGATGATAAATGAGGAACTCCAGGATTCCAGAGAAGATGTAGTGGAAGGACTTCAGCAATACACCGATCTCTATGATTTCGCGCCTGTAGGCTACTTTAATCTAAAGCGCGATGGTACGATATGCAGAGCAAACTTCACCGGCGCTAGCATGATTGGCGTTGATCGTTCTAAGTTGATGAACAGCCGTTTCGGGCTTTTTGTTTCAGATGAGACCCGCCCTGCTTTTAATGAATTACTGCAGAAAGTATTTGAAAGCAAAATAAAAACAAGCTGCGAGGTATCGCTACTCAAAGAAGGGAATAAACTGCTTTATGTATATATAGACGCAACAGCCGACATTGATGGGCAAGAGTGCAAAATGACAATGGTTGATATTACCGGGCGCAAGCAAGCAGAAGAAGCAATAAAAGAAAGCGAGGAAAGATTCCGCAGTTTATTTGAAAACTCAACAATAGGACTTTACCGGACTACTCCCCAGGGTGATATCCTTTTAGTAAATCCAACAATGATCCGGATGCTGGGGTTTGATAATATTGATGAATTGGCCCAGCGCAATCTTGAGCAAAAAGGTTATGAACCTGATTACCCACGAAGTAAATTCCAAAGCGAGATAGAAAAATCAGGTACTATAATCGGTTTGGAGTCAAAATGGACAAAAAAGGACGGGACTTCTCTTGATGTACGTGAAAGCGCCCATGCTATTCGGGATTCTAACGGAAAGACTTTGTACTATGATGGAACAGTTGAAGATATCACCGAACGCCTGCGGGCGAGGGAAGCATTACAGAGGAGCGAATCAGATCTCAAAGAAGCCCAACGTATTGGACGACTTGGCAGTTGGGACTGGGATATCACGACAAACACAATCATATCGTCTGAAGAATATTATCACATCTTTGGATTCGATCCAACTCAGCCTCCAGGAGGATATGAGGAGCATCTAAAGTTGTACACGCCTGAGAGCGCTGAACTGCTGGATGCTGCTGTCAAGGAGAGCATGCAAACCGGCAAAGGGTATCAACTAGATCTGGAACGTGCCCACCTGGATGGCACGAATCACTGGATCACAGTTATTTTCGAAGTCAAGCGTGATGATAAAGGCCAAATCGTGGGACTGCGGGGTACGGAGCAGGACATAACCGAACGCAAACGTGCCGAGAAAGAATTGATTGATTCGAAAGAAAAAGCTGAATCAGCAAACAAATTAAAGGATGCTTTTATAGCCAACATATCACATGAAATCAGAACCCCTTTAAACGGGGTTCTGGGGATGTCAAGTTTAATCAGGGATATTTTCCACGATAAAATGAAGAAAGAAGATGAGGAACTGTTTGAAGGAATAGATATTTCAAGCCGCCGCATTATAAGAACAATTGATATGATTTTGAACTATTCCCGTTTGCAGGTAGGGGAATTTCAGATTAGACGAAAGGACATGGAACTTTCTCCTATATGTGAAAATCTGGTGAAAGAATTTATTATATCAGCTAAATTCAGATCATTAGAACTTACATTTCAGAATAATTGCGGAGATGTAAATGTATTGGCGGACGAATATTCAATAACTATGGCAATTTCCAACTTAATAGATAACGCGATTAAATTTACCAACAAAGGACTTATAAACGTAATTCTTTATAAAGGAAACAATGATGATATTATCCTTGATGTAAAGGACACCGGGATTGGAATTAGTGATGAATATTTAAAAAAGATGTTTGAACCATATCAGCAGGAACAAATGGGTTATGGAAGAGCATATGAGGGGATAGGTCTTGGTCTCTCTTTGGTTAAAAAGGTTTTAGATTTGAACAATGTTAAAGTATTTGTTGAAAGTAAAAAAGGCGAAGGGACAACATTTTCTATTAATTTCGGTAAAAAGGTGCAACCGGTTGAAAAAATGATTAATACAGATATAACAGTTAATGTCCTTCCTGCTCTGGAAAAGACAGGAATTGAGGTAGTGTTGATAGTTGAGGATGATCTACTAAACCAGAAAACCATAAAAAGATTTATAGAAAACAGGTATAGCGTTATAATAACAGATTCTTCAGATAGTGCGCTTGAGATTTTGAATAAGAATAAAGTTGATATAATATTAATGGATATATCAATCTGGGGAAAAAAGAACGGATTGGAATTAACAAAAGAGTTAAAAGCATCAAAGGAATTTTCCCATATACCCGTTATTGCAGTTACAGCGCATGCTTTTGAAGAAGATAAACAGAATGCATTAAGAGCCGGCTGCGAAGGTTATTTAGCTAAACCTTTTTCAAAAGAAATACTTCTTAATATGATTGCCGGTTTTGTGGGTTAATAATATACAGTGGTTGAAAAGCGTTTTGCCGGGGTTTGTTTCAATGAAAGTCAACACAGCAATCGGATTTATACTTCTCGGCATATCACTAATATTAAACCAAAATAATAAATACACCCGTCTTTACTCTAGAGCGTTTATTTTACTCTCCTTTGCATTAATTTTATTTCAAAGCCGATTAGTGCACAGAACAGCTCAAGTAGTTACTGTATGTGCTGTAGCATTCGGATTTATCTCTTTAATTGGTTACGCTTCCGGCATATATTTTACCGGATGCAGGCTGGAAGTTTTACAGAAACAAAAAAATTATTATTGCTGAAGTGAGCGCCAAGCGAAACTTGGACTAATTTAAATAATTAAGTAAGATCGGAATAGCGAACCTGTTAGGTCTTATTCGTGGTAAAACTCTTTAATCACGTAGCGGGAGCTGGGCAGTAGTTGGAAGTGACTACTAACTAAGCGGCTTAACCAAGCAATCTGAAAGCGTGTTATGTTGGAATGAATATTTTTATCTGCTCCTTGCTAAATTTAGCAGCAGAACAAACTCCCCCTTCATATTGTTTTGAGAAACAATTGATAGGATTTCTTCAGCGGTACCCCTGTAAAAC
>Ga0182027_10004704_pt1 | contig 21055 bp, 18 predicted proteins | sample 712E1DmetaG_FD_121300 | JGI IMG/M metagenome (GOLD analysis project Ga0182027, IMG submission 121300) | Permafrost microbial communities from Stordalen Mire, Sweden - 712E1D metaG (Illumina Assembly) | ecosystem: Environmental > Terrestrial > Soil > Wetlands > Permafrost | place: Sweden...
ACTTGAAGAGCGAACCACTGCCGAAACATTCGTAATGTATGCGAACTTGTTGTGGCACTGGGCGTGGCTGTTGGCACTGTGTGCCATCCTGGCCGGTGGCGTCACCTACTACCTGTCTCGCAAACAAACCCCGGTCTACACTGCTACCACCACCATCCTGATCAACGTGGCGCCCGCCGCCCAGACGGTAACTAACACAACCGTCACCACCAGCGAGGATCTGGCCGACACCTATTCCAATATGCTGCTGATGCAGCCGATCCTGGATGGCGTTGCCAATCGCCTTAAGCTGGCTGCCTTTCCCAAGACCGCCTCCGTCCAGGCCACGCCTATCCTGAATACGCAGCTCATTACCCTGGTGGTACAGGATACCGACCCCAATCGGGCCGCCCTGATCGCCAATACCCTGGTGGCGGTGTTTTCGGATAAGCTCCAGGCTGACCAGGCCGCCCGGTATGCCGATTCCAGCAAAGGCATTGATAGCCAGCTTGCCAACCTCCAGAAGCAGATCCAGTCCACGCAGGCTGATTTGGCGGCCCTGGGCACTTCCCCCTCTGACACATCCCGGCAGGCCCAGTTACAGCTTGCCCTCACACAATACAATCAATCTTATGCATCCGTCCTGCAAGGCCAGGAACAACTCCAATTGGCCGAAGCCCAGTCTTCCTCGGGCATTATCCAGCAGGATACCGCCATGCCCGTGGATGCCCCCGTCAGCCCCAAGCCCACCCGCGATGCGGCGCTGGCCGCCGTCACAGGCTTGCTGATCGCGGCCGGGGGCGTTTTCCTGATCGAGTTCCTGGATGACACCATCCGCGACCCCGAGGAGATTGTCCGAAAATGGGGTGTGCCGATCCTGGGTACCATCATCAGTTACCCACATGACAAAAATACGCTCATTACTGCCAAACAACCGCGTTCCCCCATCACCGAAGCCTTTCGCTCTTTGCGTACCAACCTGCAATTTGCCAGCTTTGATCTACCCGTCCATACCATCCTGGTAACCAGCCCTTCCCCGGAAGATGGCAAAACCACTGTCGCAGCGAACCTGGGCAGTGTGATCGCCCAGGGCGGCCGCACAGCGGTTATCGTGGATGCAGACTTACGCCGCCCCAGGGTACATAAAATATTGCAGGTTTCCAACCGGAATGGTTTATCGAACCAATTCATCCGATATCAAGACCATTTGAACGGTTCCGTGAAGCCAACCGAAATAGAAGGATTGAATGTGCTCACCTCGGGCAATTTACCTCCCAACCCATCTGAGCTATTGGGGTCGGATCGGATGTCAGAAATTCTACATGAGCTGGCTGGCAAGTTCGACACAGTTATTGTAGATGCTCCCCCTATATTAATGGTGACAGACGCATTGGTATTGGCATCATGTGTCGATGGTGTCCTCGTGGTGATCAAACCGAGTATAACCAAGCGAGCCGCACTGAAGAACATGATCGAGCAATTGCGCCAGGTGAATGCAAATATACTCGGTGTTGTCTTGAATGATGTCAAGATCGATCGTTCCCACTATTACAACTATCATTATCATGGGTATTACTACAAACGGAAATATGACAATGGCTATGGCTATGGAGATCATCAAACCAATACAGAACCCTCTGGAGAATCAAAGACCCCCTTGGATGCCCCTGTATCAAAATTTTTGAAGATCACCAAATCTGCACAGAAGGAGAAGAAGATCATCGGTTTCAGCGAGGATAAAACCACACCTTCTGAGGAATCCGAATCCCTGCCAAAAGAATAAGCAACCCTATAAATATGCTTTCGATTGCTTGGATCAAGAAAAAATGAAATGGATAAACTCGCCATGAACGAAAGTGGAAGCGATGTTTGTCCCTACCTGGGTTCACAGGATGACCCTGAGACTGCCCTCTGTTATCCGTCTTTACTAAATCGTTGTTACCGTCCCATACCGACTGCTCAAGTCAAATTAAATTATCAATTAAACTGCTGCCTGTCTACAGGTTATTCTAAATGTATGGTATTTCAAAGAGATGTGGGTATTCCACCACCACTAAAAAAAAGAGATCGCCGCCAAAAGGTTGCACGCAGTAAACGATCGCAAGTTTTTTTGTGGATGATCCTGGGTGTAATCGTAATCATTGGGTTGATTGTTTGGCAGAGTCTTTCAGGAGGAATTTTTCGTTTTACAAGTTTGGGGGATTCTCTTGGGGGGGTAAAGCCGATCGCTTTTATGGATACCAATAGTTTGATACCAACAATTGTTCCAACGATGATCCCGAGGGCATCAACTGCCACATTGATTCCATTTTCGCCATCGCCTACCTGGACGCTTGCATCATTTACGCCAACGCTTGCCGTATTTCATGCCTTGGAAACCCCAATTGGTATTACTAACCAATTCGTCATCCATCGAGTACAGCTTGGGGAAAGCCTGCCGCTCCTAGCGATGAGATTTGGAACCACCACAGAAGCGATTCAATGGGTCAATTTCAAGATTAAGTTACCCCTTTTATTAGGCGCCTTGATCATCATTCCAGTAAATCAGACCGATATTAGTGGAATGCCTTCCTTCGAAGCTTATATGGTGGAAAAAGATATATCAGTGGAAGCGTTGGCCAAACAACTGATGGTTGATCCATCAGTGTTTGAAAGCTATAACGATTTGAGAGATGGCCAGGTGCTCATCGCAGATGAATGGGTTCTTGTTCCACACATTTCTACCCCCACACCATAACCATGAAATCTTCCCCAGCTTACGATGAGCTGAAAACCATCCTGGATAATGTCCGCACGCCTGAACGTCTTAATGACCATCCCTGGATAGGCAGCTTGGTAGTGGTTCAGGGGGTTCTGGATGATAAATCCCTGGGCCAAATGGGGCCAGGATACCAGCTTATTTCTGTGCTGGGCAGCCTTTTCATCCAGATGATGCCCAGCACGCCACCCCTGCGCGGAAAGCGCCTGGATACCCGCTGGGGCCAATTCGGGATGCTGGCAGCGGAATATTTCGGACCGTTTTTGTATCGTACACCTTCTTGCACATCTCTACGGGATGCCGGGGGGAGGATCGATCAGGCCATCCCGTTTTTTATTTTTGGCAAGTCCGGATATGATGTGCCAGAGAGCGTGGCTTGCCGCTACCGCTTGTTCGATGACGACACGGAACCGGCCCCGGTAAGTACGCTCAGCGATTGGCACACCATGGGCCTGCAACGGTTGGCGGAGCTTTTCCTTGAACATGAAAAGCACTTGAGCCAGAAATTATCCCGGGTATCGCCTATTCTCCATCCTTTGAATCCGCAAAAGGATGGAGTGAATCCGGATATGTCAGCTGAATCCACCAGCCCCAGGCACTCCCGGCGTCCGGCAAAACGAGGTTGGCGCTGGGGTTGCCTGGTTCTGGTGCTCCTTATCCTGGTTGGGTTGTTCTTTGTAGGGAATAAGGCCTGGTATATTTACCAGGATGCAAAAGCAGTAAAAGCTGACCTGGATAGAATCCAAACTCTTCTAAAGAACAATCCGGGAATGGCAACTTTTGGACAGGCCGGGCCGTTGCTTTCTTCCTCCAGGCAAGATTGGACAGTCTTGCAGACGGATGTTGGACCTTATCTCTGGATGGGGAAGTATTTGACCTGGGTGCCAACCTATGGTGGAGATCTGTCACAAATTCAACCGTTGTCAGATATGGCAAACGCGTTGTTGGCCACGGCGGACGAATCCGCCCAGGCAGTGACACCGCTCTGGCAGGCGGTTTATGGCCAAAAACAGACACCTAAATTATCTGCCCTAACGCAACTGCTCGAGCAGGCCCAGCCGCACGTATCCAAAGCTGTCAGTGATTTGAATGACGTGATCGCGGCGCGTGGCAAGCTCAACATTGCACAACTTTCCCCCGATATCCGCAGCCTGGTGACGGATAAAATCGATCCGAACCTGCCGCTCCTGCAGGAGGGGTTGACATTTGCCATGGTGCTTCCGAAACTTGCTGGCGCTTCATCTTCGGGGCCGCAGACTTACCTGATCTTTTTTCAAAATGAAGATGAATTGCGCGCAACCGGGGGCTTCCTTACCGATGTGGGCACGATCGTTGTAAAAGATGGAGATGTTCTGAGTTCCAACTTCGAGGATTCGTATGCGCTGGATGATCTGACAAAGCCATACCCGCTGGCGCCCTGGCAATTGGAGCAGTACATGGATGCGCACATGCTTTTGCTGCGCGATTCGAACTGGTCCCCGGATTTTCCAACCTCGGCAGCCCTGGCGGAAACCTTATATGCGTATACGCGTTTTCATACATCCGATGGGATCGTTGCGATTGACCAGCATGCGGTCCAAATGCTGCTGACGGTGCTTGGCCCGATGACTGTGGAAGGGGTTCCCTACCCAATCAGCTCCAAAAATGTCATAGCGTATATGCGGGCAGCTAAATATGGCAACGGGACCGAACAATTCGATCCAACCCATCGAAAAGATTTCATCGCCACCCTGGGAGATGCGATCTTAGCTCAAATAACATCCGGCCAGAACATTTCTTTGGAATCGCTCATGAAAGTCCTGGTGGATGCATTGAATCAAAAGCATATATTGCTGCAAGTCGCTGATCCAACTCTGAAGACCCTTTTGGCTGGCCAGGGGTGGGATGGTGCAATCAGGCCTGATCAAGGGGATTTCCTGATGGTGGTGGATTCGAATATCGGGTTTACTAAGAACAGTACAATAGTCGAGTCGAAATTCACGTATGATATTGATTTATCCAATCCGGCTGCTCCGATTGCCAATCTAAGGATCGAACAAACGAATCATGCCACTGGAGATATCCCTTGTTTGGCACATGCTGTCGGCCCTGTTTCACATTCTTATCAAGATTTTGTTGATCGTTGTTATTGGGATTACCTGCGCGTTTACGGCCCGGCTGGAACGCAATTGTTACATGCAACACCTCACGCGGTGCCGGGAAATGCGATGCTGGATGGCGTAGGGGTGCCCGCCCGGGTAGATGTGCTGAGAGAAGGTATTGCGGGTGTGCAGAGTTATGGCACATTGGTTTTGGTTCCAACTAGCGCCAGCATAGAAACGGATTTCCAGTTTGCTTTGCCTGCCAGTGTCGTACAGACAAGCGCCGATAAGAAAACCCAGATCTATAATCTGCATGTACAGAAACAACCTGGCACGCTGGCAATCCCGATCAATATCTGCGTACGCTTGCCGGGCGGAGCCGCCCTGGTGAATGCCACTACGGGAGGAAAATTCGATTCGGGACAATGGTGCATGAGTGGAGACCTTAGCACGGATATTCAAGTCACACTGGCGTTCTCAGTCCCTTAGCTGGTCTTACGAAATTCAACCTGTGAATATGAAAATGGAAAAATACGGCAATCCGGATGAAATCCGGACGAGTAGATTTAGAAACGTATATAATAAAGATAGAATAGTTATTTTGTCAGAGAAGGAGAAGGACAACAATGAAGACTAATGTACGATTTCTGATTTTTGGTGTTATCCTGGCCTGCATTGCAGCATTAGGCTTCAGTCATGGCGCCTGGGCGGGACCTCTCATGCAGGGAACAGTACCGAGCTGCCAAAGTACAATAACCGCGACCGGCAGCACTTGCCATGCAAATGCGACGGGAAGTGGCTTTATCATGTCGGATACAGCCTTGCCTGAGGATGTCTTTCCCATGGTACCTGGCTCGTTGAATTTCGGTCCAGCCGTGGATTTGACAACCAATGGCAGCCTTGTGGCAGTATGTTTTCCCGATATCGATACCCCTCCGGTTGGTAACATCTGGCGTTGGATGACCTCGGCTGATTGGCTGGCTGAATATAAAACTATTCAATCAAGCCAATGGGTATACTGGCCGACCTACCACACGAATGGTGGCATGACTTGCACAAATACATACGCGAACGGTGTCTATACGATCGAGTACTAAGATAACACCAGATAAAAGCATTTCATGCGAATTAAGTGGATTTTCAGCGGTGGGGAAGAGTCACACTCTCCCCACCGTTCGGTATTAAAATGTCATCCTCTCATTCTCCTTTGCACTGGATTTCTTTTACAATCCTGACCCTTTCCCTGGGAGGCGTTTATATCAGCACACTGGCGCCGGGATTGACCTGGGCCCACAATGGCGCAGACGGGGGCGATCTTATTTCAGCAGTGGCCACCGGAGGCGTCCCTCATCCATCCGGATATCCTACTTATCTGCTCCTGGCGGGGGCTTTCCAGCTCATCCCGCTTGGTTCCCTGGCATTCCGTATGAACCTACTTTCGGCGGTATGCGCGCTGGCCGCGGCTGTTCTTGTCTATTTGACGGTTGTTCGCCTGCCATTTTTCACAGGATCTCTACTGTGGGAAGCCGGGCTGGTGGCAGCGTTGGCTTATGGACTCTCCCCCCTGGCATGGTCGCAGGCGGTGATCACCGAGGTGTACAGTCTGCAGGCACTCTTTCTGGCATTGCTTTTGTATTTGTGGTCGTCCAGGCTGGAAGATTCGTCACCCATCCCAATCCGCTATGATGTGGCAACGGGTTTGGTGTGTGGTCTTGCCATGGGCAACCACCTGACCACCCTGTTCATCCTGCCAGTTGCCTTCCTGATGGGGGGAGTGGTCCGCCGCAGTAATGAGCTCCAGGTGCAGGAAAAGATGTTTTTCTGGAGCGGATGGAATATCCAATGGAAATCCATCGGATGGAGGCTGGCAGGTTTGGTGGTCGGGTTACTGGTATACATTACCCTGCCTCTGCGGGCTGCTTCCAACCCACCCATAAACTGGGGCAATCCCGCTACGCTGAAAGGTTTTCTATGGCTGGTTTCGGGAAGGTTATATTCAGGCCTCCTTTTCGGGGTTCCAGGGAATTTTATTTTACCCAGGATTCAATACTGGGCAAACTTGCTGATTGACCAGTTCGGCTGGGTGGGCCTGGTGATTGGATTGTACGGGTTGTTCACCCTCCAGGGTTCTTCGGTGAAGAAAATCTATTTATTCACCGGTTGGCTGTTCATTGCATTTTCCATTTTCTCGATAAGTTACAATTCCTATGATTCAGATGTGTACCTGATCCCCGCGTTCATGGCATACGCACTGTGGGTGGGGTTGGGAGCTGCAGCGCTGATTAAACTGCTCCAGCATCGAAAGGCTTGGCTGGGAATTCTGGCGGGTATGTTTATCATCGCGGCTCTGGTGATTACCGCCATTATGCATTACCCGGCAATGGATGTTTCGCATGATCGAACCGCGGAGGCATATGGCACGGCGGCATTCAACTCTACACCTGTAGATGCGATTATTTTTACAGATGGCGATCAGGTGACGTTTACGCTCTGGTATTTCCGTTTTGCTCTTCATCAGCGCCCGGATGTCACAGTTGTGGTAACAGGCTTGCTACCTTATGACTGGTATCGGGCTACCTTGCAATCCACCTACCCATCATTGTCTGTACCAGGTGTCGCGCATGGCCCCTGGGAGGCTACCGTGGCCCAGGCGAATCCGGGACGCTCTGCGTGCTTTGCAACATATCAGAATACGGCTGCGTTTTCCTGTCATTAGACACTAATTCTATTTTTGTAATACGAGGAGATAAAATCCATGCAAACAAAAACGAAAATTGCGCTCGTACTGGTTTTCCTTCTGGCGGCTTGCACCGCTCCGGCTACCAATACTCCGATCCCCCCCAGCCCAAGCCCTATTCCTCCGATCCCTCCAAGCCCAAGCGCTATTCTTATAATGCCCCCCAGCCCAAGCCCTATTCCTACAATGTCCCCCAGCACTAGCCCTGTTCCTCCAATAGCTACCCTGCCGCCCCTGGTATTAACGCCAGCATCCCCGGCCACAGGTACCCTGATCAGCCTCACGCAGATTGGTTCCTTTACAAGCAATCCGTTTACGGTCACCGGGAAAGCTTTCTTGCGGGTGAACTGGCGGGAGGCCAGTACCGGTAAATTTACGCTCGTCATCCAGAATACTGATCCAGTCCAAGCCGGGACTCCTAATGGTGATGTAACCTTCGACAACACTATTGGCCCACATGCCCGGTTCATGGAGTATCCTTTCATCCCCGGCCAATATATTATAAAAGTAGTGTCAGATGGACCTTGGACGGTTTGGGTAGAAACGATTCCAGCGGGTTCTGTTCCTGTGCCGTAAAACCAGCCGAGTAAATAATCACTATATCGGGGTTACGGATCATGCAAAAGGTATATAGGGGTACTTTGAAATGTCTGAGCAAGATCAATTGTTGTTAGCGATCGAGAAACCAGAGGTGGTTTATTCTTTTAAAGGTGGGTTGAGTGCGCCTACTTATGATATTTTCGTTGCCCAGGATCAAGCTGCGCTCAATTACACTATCCAGAAAAGCTCTCCGGCACTGGTTATTGTTGATCAGAATTTCAGCGGGAAGAACGGTTTGGAAATTGCATCTTCCTTAATAGACCGTTTCCCGACCATGCCGGTATTGATCTATCTGGAAAACGAGAACCTTGATATTCTAGCTAAGGCGATGAGGCTGGGGATTAGAGATTATCTTTGTTCACCGTTAGAGACGGAAGAAATTATTCGTAAAGTAGAGAACAGCCTGAAACGGGCCAAACGCATCCGAGATTGGACCCGGCTGGAAGCCACACGAAAAACTGCGGTATTGCAAGAACGCCTCACAGACCTGCAAAAGTTGGAGGATGTGATCGAACAAATTGCAGATGGGGTCATTATCACAGACCGCAGATGGAACATCGCATTGATGAACCAATCTGCTAGGCGGGAATTTGGTATCTGGAAAGATAGCGATTGGCGTGGAAAGCAATTATTGGAGGCGATATCTCATCCGAGCCTGCAAGCTTTCTTCACGGAAAGAAATGATAATATTCCTTATCATGAAATTGTTTTCGATGATGGTCATGTTTTGAGCGCGCATATGACATCCATTCCGGGAATCGGATCTGTCATTACCATGCGGGATTTTACGGAGTTCACACACGAGGAGCGTGAAAAAAGCGAATTTAACCAAACGGTAGCAAGCAGCTTTCATAATCCCCTGACAGCGATGCTTGGCCATCTCAATTCGCTTGAAAAGTTTGGTTTTCTAAATGATGCCCAACGTGAGTGCGTAATGAATATTCACCTCATTGTGAACCAGATTAATGAATGCTTGGATGAATTTTCCGAACAACGCAGCCTCGTGACCGGGAACAATCCATACGTTGAGCAGGTATATGTGGAAGATCTATTAAATTCGGTTCTCGCTCCCATGGAAAGGAAGATGCTTGAAAAGCAGTTCCTTATTAAAACGAATATCTGCCCCGGTAAGCCACAGCTAAGCGGAAATCCTGCCCACTTCAGGAAGATGCTTGCGAACTTGATAGAAAATGCAGTGAAATTTACCCCGCAAGGAGGCACAATAAGAATTATAGTTGATACACCAAATGATCAGACTCTTATTCAGGTCTCAGATACTGGCCAGGGGATTCCTATTTGTGATCAACCCTACATCTTTGAGAGCTATTTTCGAGGCAGTAATGTGGCCAGAGATGTGGAAGGATTCGGCTTGGGCCTCTCGGTCGTTAAATCGATCGTGGATAGCTACCGGGGTCAGATTTGGGTGGAATCTGAACTGGGGCGGGGCACGACTTTCACAGTGGTTCTGCCACCTTTCCATCCACCTAAAGGGTCCGAAACACGAGAAGCAAGTTAATTAAGGCATTCGGGGAATCGCCGGAGCAAGGAAGAAAAATAGGGGTGTTGAGCGAATACCCCATATCTACCCCTAAATCCCAGCAATCCCCAATGTACCATTATTAGTGGAACAATCCATCATCGAGACATGAAAAAAGCGCTTCCTGTGAGAAAAGAAAACTGAACTGGAAGAGTAACACCTTGAAGACACTCTTCCCTGGGCTTGCGGAGTGCGGATTCCGGTAGGCACCGGCTGGGTTTAATCAAAGAGGCCCTGCGATAGTGGATTTCGCCAGAAATACTGAAATGAGTAGTCAGGCCGTCTTCCCTTTGCCCTTGGAAGTTATCGCTTCCGGTTGACATAAGGCGGATATACTGCTGGAGCGCAACCTGAACAGTTCCTGGAGACACAAATGCCATTGTGCCATTAACTCCAAAACCAGAATAAGCTTGGGATATATATTACCGGCATAGCAAATTAACGAAACAGGCAGCGTCACGTGACGCTGCCTGTTTCGTTAATAATACCCGGGACTTTTCAATTTGTCGGGGATGTAAAATTCCAATACCAAGTAAAGCCGCCTCATATCCTGAAGTATCATTCCTCATTTATATCGTTTTTGGTCAAAAAAAATTCTCCTCTGGGAGGTTCCGGCTACCTTTATTGTATCAAAGCTAGCAAAGCGATGGCCCTTATTAACGCCTTGGAATTATTTGTTTTGTAATGATGAAATCATGACATTTGGCATCATATTACATTGTCAAACTATATACTTTACGGGGGAGGCTTGGGTATAATAGCCAGAATAATCTTATTATGCTCATGTTTTTATATTTATCCACATATATTTTTCCCATTTACACAAGTGAATTTAGGAGAACCCATGGGCGAAAATGGATTTGAGGTTGGCTCGGAGGTAGTCATCATGACAGTACATGATGTCGCGGAATATTTGCGTCTCAGCGAAGCCAAGGTTTATAAAATGGCTAATGAGGGACATGTTCCTGCGCTGCGCATGGGGAAATCGTGGCGATTCAAGAGAGAATTAATTGACGAGTGGATCCGCAGGGAAACAGAATTGGCCCTGCATGATTCTAAATAAGATAAGAAGTTAGTATAATGGCAACTTCTCTTCGATGTATTCCAGAATGTAACCAGGAAGAAATCCAGGTAGTGAATGTACCCGGATCGGGCGATTGATGGATGATGGCGACCTATTGGTATGTCCTGCACAGCAAGCCTCATAAAGAAGAGCTGCTGGCCGACCAGCTCGATCTCCGCAGGATCGAAACATTTGCACCACGGATTCGAGTACAAGTGGTCAACCCGCGAGCCCGCAAAGTTAGGGCTTACTTTCCAGGGTATATATTTGTCCGGACAGATTTGGAAAAATCGGGTTTGTCTTTTTTACAATACGTGCCTGGATCGGCCGGGCTGATTGCATTTGGAGGGGAACCGGCTTTTGTCCCGGATGGATTGATCCATGCCATCCGCCAGCGTGTGGATGAGATTAATTCGGCTGGAGGGGAATTATTCGATGTGCTCAAATCAGGCGAAACCGTCCTGGTGCATTCAGGACCGTTTGCTGGCTATGAAGCAATTTTTGATGCGCGCCTGCCTGGAACGGAACGAGTAAGGGTTTTATTGAAACTGCTCCGGAATCGCAAGATGCCGGTCGAACTTCCGGCCGGGTACGTTCGACCGCAAAAATAGCTCCGCTCCACGACCCGGTAAGGTTTTTGGCGGCAAGCTGGTTATATCGAATGAATGTTCTGACTCCCAGGGTGATGTCGGAAGAGCGGAGCATTTTTACTATGTATTGTTACTGGTCCGTTGGTCAATAGATTCACCTGACAATTTTTATCAGCCTCTTTTCAGCGGATTTTGCAAGGCAAGCAGCAAGGAAAGGGGTTATCTTATATGACAACCATCAATCAAGAAGTGAAATCCACAAAAAGCATCTGGATTCGCATAGGTGAATTCGGCAAGCGTTCCTTTGACATTATTGTCTCGGTGATAGGATTAGTTTTCCTATCTCCGGTATTTGCTGTGATTGCTTTTTATATCAAACGTACATGTCCTGGAACTGTTTTCTATCGAGGTGCGCGAGTTGGTCTGCATGGTAAGAATTTTAAAATCTTGAAGTTCAGTACGATGATTGATTGTCCCAATGATGAGGATGGCCCACGAGTAACCGCAAAAGATGATCCACGCATTACACCAGTTGGGCGCTGGTTGCGAGTTACAAAACTTAATGAAATTCCGCAATTGTGGAATGTTCTAAAAGGGGAGATGAGTCTGGTTGGCCCTCGACCAGAGGATCCCTGGATCGTGGACACCTGGACAGAAGACGAACGGCAGACCATTTTTTCTGTCAGACCGGGAATTACAAGTCCAGCTTCTATATTTTTCCGGGATGAAGAACGGTTATTGGAAACCGAATCCGTGATGGATAAATATCTAGGCAATATTGTCCCTTCCAAATTACGTCTTGACCAAATCTACGCCAAAGACCATACTTTCCTGAGCGATCTGGATGTTATTTTTATGACAGCCATTGCTCTTTTACCGGGGGTGCGAAATCGGTCCATCCCGGAAAATCTTCTGACCTGGGGACCGCTTGCACGTTTATTTTCCCGGCACGTGAATTTATTCCTGGTTGATGTGCCAATTTCTTTTGTTGCGGTAGGTATTTCCGGGCTGATCTGGCGAAGTGCGGGTCCGCTTAATCTGGGATGGGGGCCAGCTATCGCCCTTGCAGTAGTTATTGCTCTCCTGTTCGGCTTTATCAATGCCCTGCTGGGTATGAACCGAATCTCTTGGTCATGTGCAAGCGCCTGGGATGCTTTGGGCCTGGCAGTATCAGATGTCGTTACTATGATAGTCTTGTTTTCTATCGATCGTCTAGCCGACCAATCATCAAACCTGAAATTGGATCTCCCCATTGGGATGTGGACGACAATCAGCTTTTTGGCGTTCGTGGGTTTCCTGATTGTTCGGTACCGGACACGCCTGATAACTGGCCTGGCTACACGGTGGTTACAATGGCGAGGCACTGGAACCCATCTCGGGGAACGTGTTCTGATTATAGGAGCTGGCGAGATGGCTCAACTGGCCGCCAGCTTTTTTCGCCAAGGGGAGCCAGGGAAGCTGCTTAAAATCATCGGTATGGTGGACGATGACTCAAAAAAAATCGGCTTGCGCTTCGACGGTAACAAAGTAATTGGTTGTACCGAAGATGTTCCTCAACTGGTTGAACGCTGTAACGTGGGCGTGATCCTGTTTGCAATTGGGAACATCCCTATAGAAAAGCGGGCAGGCATTCTGAAACTCTGCCGCCAAACCAAGGCGCGCATTGTGTTGATGCCGGATCTATTAGAGATGATCTCAGGATGTTTGTTCGCACCGGATTTGCTAACCGAGAATGTAGTCTCAGCGGATTGGGATGGTGCAGTACCAATCCCCGAAGTAGTGAAGTGGTTAACGGAATTGGAAGCGCTGGCTGTCCCGGAAAATGAACGTTTGCTTGAACGCTTGCGCCAGGTTCGCGATGCCCTGGCAGCTCATTTAGCCAACGACCATGAAAAAAATACGACGGGAAAGGGCCAAATTGCTCAACCATTGGAATCAGCCCATGTCTAATTATCTTGTTACCGGTGCGGCCGGATTTATTGGGAGCCATGTCAGCCAAATGCTGATCGAGCAGGGACATGCCGTTACCGGCATTGACAACCTGAACGACGCCTATGATGTGCGCATGAAGGAATACCGCCTGCGGAAACTGCAGGCCTTGCCTGGATTCGAATTCGCCAGGGGTGACATATCGGATCGCAGGATCCTCAATCCGCAATCAAAAATCTTTAATCAAAAATTCGATGCGGTCATAAACCTTGCTGCACGCGCCGGAGTTCGGGCCAGTGTCGAGAATCCCTGGGTATTTGTGGATACGAACATCACAGGGACTTTGAATATGCTCGAATTATGCCGCCAAAAAGGGATCCGGAAGTTCATTCTGGCCTCTACTTCCAGTATTTATGGGGCGAATGCGCCTCATCCCACCCCGGAAACGGCCGACAGCGACCACCCGCTTCAGCCATATGCAGCCAGTAAGAAGGCGGCTGAGGCGCTCTGTCACAGCTACCATGCCCTGTACGGCCTGGATGTGAGCGTGGTGCGCTATTTTACGGTCTACGGCCCGGCGGGGCGTCCGGATATGAGCATGTTCCGCTTCACGAAGTGGATCAGTGAGGGGCAGCCACTGCACCTGTATGGTGATGGGGAACAGTCGCGCGGTTTTACCTACTTGGATGATATTGCGCGTGGCACCATTTCTGCCCTGAAACCGCTTGGCTATGAAATCATTAACCTGGGGGGGCATGAGGTCATTACAATTAATGGTCTGATAACTCTGCTTGAGGAGCAGATCGGTAGGAAAGCTATTATTGAGCGCCATCCGCCTAATCAAGCCGATATGTTGACTAACCATGCGGATGTTACCAAGGCCAGAAATTTGCTGGGGTGGCAGCCAAAAGTAGGGCTAGAAGAAGGTGTTACCCATATGGTGGATTGGTATCGGGCTGAGCATGAATGGGCAAATGGAATCCTAACCGGGCAATAAATAACATGAACTCTGCATTAAAGGAAACTCTCCCTCTCGATAAAGAACACTGGGATATGATCATCGAGCCCAAGCGCAACTTGCTGGATCTACGCCTGGGTGAACTGTGGCGGGCGCGCGACCTGGTGATTCTGTTCGTCTGGCGTGACTTCGTTGCATTTTACAAGCAGACTATTCTGGGTCCTCTCTGGTATATCATCCAGCCTCTTCTGACCACGGTTGTCTTCACGTTCATCTTTGGCAGCGTGGCGAAATTGCCCACAGATGGCCTGCCGCAGTTCCTGTTCTATATGTCCGGCACAGTCGTCTGGGCCTACTTTGCCACCTGCATTACCAATACGTCCAATACTTTCATCACCAATTCCCAACTTTTCGGCAAAGTATATTTCCCGCGCCTGGCAGTACCGGTTTCTATTCTCATTTCCAGCTTGATCGCTTTTGTGATCCAATTTGTTTTTTTCCTGGGGTTTATGGGATATTTTGCCTTGGGAGGGGCTGCGCTGCACCCGAATTGGTGGATCCTTATGACGCCGGTATTAATCTTGATTATGGCCGGGCTAGGATTAGGATTCGGTATTATCATTTCTGCGCTTACCACCAAGTATCGTGACCTGCGATTCCTGGTCACTTTTGGCGTGACATTGCTGATGTATGCCACCCCAGTGATTCTGCCGATCTCTTCCTTTCCGGCACGTTTCCAATGGATCATCTTGGCCAACCCAATGACGCCTATTGTGGAGATCTTCCGTTATGCCTACCTGGGTGGAGCAGGGGCGGTCAACTTGCCAGACCTGGCGTATAGTTTCGGGTTCATGGTTGTGGTGGTTATCATCGGAACGGTGATCTTCAACCGGGTGGAAGCCACGTTTATGGATACGGTATGAGCAATGTAGTTATTTCTGTTGAGAATCTCTCCAAAGAATATCGTCTGGGCCAGATCGGTACCGGCACATTAAGCCGTGATATCAACGTCTGGTGGGCGAAAGTGCGGGGCAACGCCAACCCCATGCTTCGCCTTGGTGAAACTGATCATGGCAACCGCGCTGGCGAGTCCCTTTGGGCGTTGAAAGATGTGAGCTTTACTGTTGAGCAGGGGGAAGCGCTCGGCATCATTGGCCGCAACGGGGCAGGGAAAAGCACACTGCTCAAGATCCTTTCGCGCGTAACCGCGCCCACCAGCGGTCGCGTAAAGGTGAAGGGTCGAATCGCCAGCCTACTCGAAGTGGGCACCGGTTTTCATCCGGATCTCACTGGACGTGAAAACACATATCTTAACGGCGCAATTTTGGGCATGACCAGGCGGGAAGTGCACCGCAAGTTGGATGAGATCGTGGCTTTTGCGGAGATCGAGAGGTTTATCGATACTCCTGTCAAGCGCTATTCTAGCGGCATGTACGTGCGACTGGCGTTTGCGGTGGCTGCACATTTGGATCCCGAAATTTTAGTGGTGGATGAGGTATTGGCGGTAGGTGATGTCGAGTTTCAGAAGAAGTGTTTGGGCAAGATGGGGGATGTGACACATGAAGGCCGTACAGTGCTATTTGTAAGCCATAATATGAATGCAATTTCCTCGTTATGCTCATCAGGTCTTTTATTTGAACTTGGTAAGTTGACCCAATCTGGCACGATCCTAAAAGTAGTCCAAGATTATTTACAAAGTGCTGCTAATAAATTAGACCGTGGAAAAGTTAAATTAGAAATACCTTTAGATGCTCCATTCTTTATAAAGACTATAAGTATTTGCAACGATCAAGGAAATATTATTTCATCTATTTCAAAAAATGATCGAATTGTTATAAAAATAGAAGGAAATTCAAATATTGTATCCGAAAGAAATATGGTCGCAATAGATATAAAAAATAATGAAGATAACCTGCTTTTTAGAACTCATAGTATTGAGCAATTTAGATTTTCAAAGGATGTGAATAAGCTTGGGAATTTTACTTTGAATTGTATAATTCCTGCAAACTTGCTTCCTGCTGGAACTTATCGCGTTGGTATCATATCAGCATTGACTGGTATAAGGGAGTTACAGAATCTTCAGTCGGCTCTTGAGTTTGATGTTTACCAAGATCAATTGCTAGGAAATCAATTTATAGGTAGTCGAGGAATATTGACGCCTCAATGTGAATGGAGTCTTGAAAAAAATGCCAACTAGTCAATCTAGAATATTAACACCAGTTTTTTCGATAATCCAACAAATGAATGTAACCAGTGTCTTAGATATTGGAGTAGGTCATGGAAAGGCTGGTGTTTTAATACGCGAGTATCTGGAAATAATGAATTTGCGATACAAGCGAAGTGAATGGCAGGGAAAAGTTTTTGGAATAGAGGCGTTTAGTGGGTATCAGAATGATCTTTGGAACTATGCTTATGATCGTGTTGTAGTTGCGGATGCGATTAATGGGATTCAAGAATTCCAAAATATTGACTTAATTATTGCATTAGACGTTTGGGAGCATTTTGAACCAAATTACGAAAAAATATTCCGGCAGGCATGTCTTGAACGAGCTCGATGGCTATTAATTTCAACCCCCAAAAAACCCCTTTCTCAAAAAAATGTTTTTAATAACTCATACGAGCGGCATCTGAGTAAATGGTCTCCGGAAAATTTCCATGAGATACCATATCGTTTGGTCACTTGTACCAAGAATGATTGGATAATTCTGCTCTCATCATGTGAACCGATACCTTCTTGTGTTAAGCATTTTGCTTATCCTTCTGAACATTTACTTAATGGATTATTTGAGGCAATCGACCTATGGAAATTAAGATTCCGCTTTCGAATTTAACTGTAATATGATACTTTTTCATTTGCTTTAGTATATTCAACGCTTGTGTGTATATTGTACAGCATTTATTCGGGTTGCTCCTTATTCGGTTTTAGCAATCTTGAGAATACCTTATGACTGATCCTTTACGTCACAATGAACGTTATAGAGAAAATTTTTTCTTATTCAGATAAGGGAAAGCATGGATGAACACTTTATTTTTGCTTCCAGCATGGCCAACCTTCATTGAGGTTTGGACGCACCGCTTAATTGAACATTTAGAGCCAGAAGGTGTGATTCTTGCTACATTCTTGCCGGTTGAACCATTGTGGCATGGGCGAGTACCTGTTGTAGAAGTGAAAGAGATACCAGCCCCGCGCTGGCGTCGTGGACTCCATCGGCTTGGTTTACCAGTTGATGCTAGCCCGGATTTTCCATCCTTAACAAGGGTGCTGGAATCTGATTCGGTCTCTTCTGTATTAGTCAATTATCTAACAGTTGCTTTACAATTTAAAAGTGTTTGGGAAAAAACAGACAAACCTTTAGTTGTGCACTGCCATGGCACAGATACAACGTGGGATTGGCGTCGTCCCGAATCTCGGGAAAGCCTAAGACATAAGGCTGCAGTGCGGGAGCTAAGCAAAAGGGCTATACTAATAATCGGTTCAAAGTGTGGTGCTAATCGTCTTCTTGAAATCGGCGTTCCTAATGATCGCATTGTCGTGAAATATCTGGGAGTACCTGTTCCACGTTTTCCCCTGGAGCATCCTGCACGAACAAAGCAAATCGAGGTACTCTATTTGGGACGATTTGTCGATTGCAAAGGTCCTGATCTTGTTATCCGCGCGTTTGAATTGGCATGTGAAAAGGGGTTGGATGGTCGGCTTACCATGGCTGGCGATGGTCCCCTTTTTGATCTCTGCCGTGAGATCCAGCTGGGGTCAAAGTTTAGAGATCGGATCAATCTCCTGGGTGCTGTGGATGCAACGACCGGAGAACAGCTTCGTGCACAGTCGGATATTTTCACGGCGCATAATTGTCTAGGTCGTATTACACATCAGGAGGAGGTTTATGGGGTAAGTATCGTTGAGGCAATGGCAGCTTCATTACCAGTTGTTTCGGGTCGTAGTGGGGGTTTGATAGAAACAGTTCTCCATTCTGTGACTGGTATTCTAATCGAACCCGGTGATATCGAAGCACATGCTGCAGCTTTATTGTTGCTTGCAGAGAATCCCGATCTACGATATAGAATGGGCATAGCTGGATGGCAGCGAGCGAAAGATTGTTTTTCATTAGAGCAAGAGCGACTTGAACTGCGTCAAATATTGGGAAAGGATAATTCTGAAACAGGAGGATAGTCAATTCATGCTTAATTTGATTAAGCGTGTGCTAGGATGGGGCGACATTGAAGGATATCGTGGCTATCCACTTATTCAAAAATCGAAAGTCGAGCGAATTGATTTGGTCAGTTGTAATGCTTACATCTGTAACTCTGTATTACGCGGTGCTGTTAAGGTAGGCGATAACTCCAAAATTGTGGATGCAGAGGTTGTCGGTGCTGTGACTATTGGGCGTTGGAGCACTTTTAACGGTCCAAACAGCGATATTTTTGCTCATGTAAATATGGTTAAAATTGGCAATTTCTGCTCCATTGCGCGCAATGTTTCAATTCAGGAATACAATCACTTATTTGATCGAGCAACGTCCTATTTTATACACCTAAATGTTTTTGGCGAAAAGATGGAAAATGATATTGGCTCAAAAGGTGAAATCATTATTGGAAACGATGTCTTAATTGGCACTCAAAGTGTAATTCTTTCCGGCGCAACTATTTCGGATGGAGCGGTGATAGGTGCGAATAGTCTGGTTGATTCTTTCATACCGCCTTATGCTATTTCAGTTGGTTCACCAGCTAAGGTCATTAAATATCGCTTTTCGGATCAAATTATTGAGCGATTATTAAAATCAAAGTGGTGGGATTGGGGTGATGAAAGAATTCGAGCCAATCGCCATTTTTTCGAGGGTGCTCTCACAGAAGAAAAAATGGATCAGGTAAGGTGAAAAAGAGACTTATATCCATCTTTGTTTGAACTATTAATTGATTCGCGATATTGAGAAAATGCCTTACCAATTTGGTAGACCGATCAGTAAGGGGTTTGATATTTTGGTTATTTACAGTGCCTTCATAGATGATACTATTTTCGCTTTGAAAGAATTTTCAAGTGGGAAAATCGAGATTCTAAGAAATGTACCTTAAAGATGATATTGGGAATGATAAAAAGGGTTGGATAAGTGTAATTATCCCCACTTTTAATCGTGCAACCCGGCTACCAAGAGCCGTAGAGTCTTGTTTATCACAACCATATGACAGAGTCGAAGTTATTGTTATTGATGATGGATCTAAAGATAATACACCGGAAGTGCTTTATGCTCTTTCATCTAAGTGGGGAAAGGATCATTTCAGATGGTTTCGCCAAGAAAACAAAGGTGCTTGCCTAGCACGGAATTTAGGCTTGGAAAAAATGAAAGGGGAGTTTGTTCAATTTCTAGACAGTGATGATCTTTTATTACCTGATAAATTTGTGATCCAAACCGAAGCTTTGGTTAACAGTAATTTTCCCATCACAGTTTGTGATTTTGCATATGTGGATGAGGATTTGAGGATCTTGAATGTAGAGAAGAATGAAGGCGATTTACGTGAGAAACTTCTTCGGTTTCACGGTATATGTATAAGTACCCCTCTTATTAGATCTGCTTCGATACCTGCCGGTCTATATTTTAGGCCAGAAATAACGTGTGGACAGGATGTAGATTTCTTTATTAGATATTTCCTTGGTATTGATGGTTGGATTTATACACCTGGGGTTTGGGCTCAATACGTAATGCATTCAGATAGTCGTATATCCGATACATATAATCAGGGTATTCAGTATAGAACACTATATTGGAGCATGTCTGAATATTGGAAGAAATCAAAAAGCGAATTAATCGCTTCGAACAAATGGATGCTTCGTCAATATGCCTTAAATACTATGAGTGCCTTCCATGAAGCGGGCAATTTCCGAATAGCTCGATTGTACGGCATGAAGGCATTACTTCCCCCCTTCAGCAGAAATCGTCTCTATGGAGTTGTTTCTGAGTTAGCTTCCCAAATATTTCCTCAAGTTCTCCAAAATGCAATTCGAAAGTGGAAAAACAAAAGAATAAAGTAACTATTAACTCGACTTTTGCAGTACTTTAACAACTGAATAACCAAGCACGAGCCACCAGGGGTGAGAAAAGCCGGTACAATCCAGAGGAGCGATGGTTCAACAGGAGGTTCGGCATGTATCCTCTGGTCGAGTTTCCCGAATTGGTGCAGCATTATGCGTCGTTCTTCCAGGATGATTTTTCTCCGGAAGCGTTCATTGAGTTTGAACGCTACATCAGCGGGCTGATCCTATCTGAGAACAAAACCGTGGATGGGATCAACCGGCTATTCGTGGTGGAAAACCGCAACCAGAGTTCGTTGAATCGTCTGCTGAACGAAAGCCCATTTTCATTGGAAAACTTGAACCGGGATCGTTTGCGCCTACTGGCCAGTTTACCAGGGACGCAGATGAAACCGAAAGGGGTGTTTGGGATTGGATGACACACTGCTAACCCATTATGGTCAGGAATTTGAAAAGATCGCCCTGTTATACGATCATGTTAGCGGCAGCTATGTCTGGGCACATGATCTGGTCACGGTGCATTACAGTGATGATGAGACGGACTACCCGGTGCTATTCCAACTATGGGAGCCGGTGGAGTTGGAGAAGATGGAAGCGGGCGTGCGAGCAGCCGGGATCGAGCTCAAGGCCAGCAAAGAGAGTTTGCGGGAGAGCGATCCGAACAAGTGGCGTGGCTACGTTCTGGGAGTCTGGCAACGGCGACAAAAGAAGCACAAGCAGCTACGTGAGCTCTATGACACCAAACTGGCCATGGCCAAGAAGTTGCTCGCCCAGTGGGTGGCAGAACATCCGGACGCTCAT
>Ga0182027_10004705_pt1 | contig 21054 bp, 18 predicted proteins | sample 712E1DmetaG_FD_121300 | JGI IMG/M metagenome (GOLD analysis project Ga0182027, IMG submission 121300) | Permafrost microbial communities from Stordalen Mire, Sweden - 712E1D metaG (Illumina Assembly) | ecosystem: Environmental > Terrestrial > Soil > Wetlands > Permafrost | place: Sweden...
CGCCACTGAGAAGAGGATTTGATTGTTTTGGAAGTTCTTTTATTAATATCTGGTCAGTTGTCCGAGTGGCTAGGAATCGGTCTGCAAAACCGGCTACGGCGGTTCGAATCCGCCACTGACCTCAAAACACAATTAAAAAATCCTGTTTATCAACCAGATAGACAGGATTTGATGTTTCAGGTGCGGAATGGGGTGTGTTTTTTAAAAGATAATCTTCTTGTATCTTGGACAGATTGTCTTTTATTTGTGTGTTATTACCAAAGAGATTTTTTCTATATCATCGGCTGATGGAAATTAGCCATGTTCCGAGTCCAGACTATCAACAAGCTCCTTACAATAAAAAGGCTTCATTATAACTACTTGTCTTTTTTAAAGTTATTTTTTAAATATTTTTCGTAATAATCCCTTGCTTGAGCTTCTGTATATTTGCTAGGATCATAGGTAATAACAACTTTATCCTCTTTAATAGTAAGTTCCTTTATTGCTGATAAACAGAGACTTCTTTGTTTTGAAGCTGCCTCCTGAATAGACCTTTCAAGTATTATAGCCGCATTAGTGTTAAAATTTACTTTATGAAACCATTCTGTTATCCCTATTGACTTTATCAACTCTTTTTGATTCAACAGTAATTCTTCCTGTTTCTTTGTCAGAGTTAATAACTCATCCTTTAAAACTGTTAAATCCAGACTATGAAATTTTTCAAACATTACCATTTCTTTTTCAACTCCAGTATGACTGACGGCTTGCATACTATCAAGGTCTGCGTTGTATTTAGCCTTATCTGCATCGGTTTTAAGATTTGCTCTATACTCATCAGAATTAAGCACCCAAAAATAATCATTAAAGGTCATTCGTCTAACCGTAGGCTTGTCATTCTGAGCAAGACAAATAGTATTAGTCATCATAACTACGATTAAGGTAACTAATGGATAAAATATTATTTTTTTCATTTTTTTAAGATTTATAAGTTAATTAATAATACTGTGAACGACTCTGGATTTTTCCAGGGTGAGGTCTTTATCTGCAATGACTCAGGATTTTATTGACTATTGCTCCAAAACTACATTACACGGCTGGTTGTGTCCCATGAAGCAATCCAAATAAGCCTCTCCATGACACGGATATACGTCCACACTCCAACTTAAACATAAATCACATTGAGGAACAGGAGGGTCAGAAACGCAATGAGACCAGCAAACATTATGACATACCTTGCATATTAAAAGATAGCAGTACTGCTCACCCTGCATATTATCAGGCTGAATAGTACCTGATTTTAAATGAGTATTACATACAGCCTGTAAACTATCAAGTTCTTTCGCCCACTTAGCATTATCTCCCGGTGTTTTGAGAGTTGCTATATATGCAGGAGAGATAAGTAACATAATCCTATTATTAAAGGCTGCATGTTCAGGAGTTGATTGTTTGTTTACGACCAGGTTGACCTGAGCTTTCGGAGTCGTCGTTGATTCTGAATTCTTGGTACAAGCGATTGTGATGGTAATAATTGTTACCATCTGGGCTATTAACAGGTAAATAATTGTTCTTTTTATATTTAAAAATGTGTTAAGTAAAAAAAATTGAAAATGCTAGTCGTCATTGCGGTTCAGACCTTTACGTTCATTTATTAAAGTGATTGATTATCTGCATAAAAACAACGAGAAAGTAGTTTTCTAACTACTCGTAAATACAATTTAAACTCATATACTAAAATAATACTTTTTTTGTTCCATCCCTATCCACCAAGCAATGAAAATAGTTTAACAAGTGTAATATTGTAGCCATATTCTGCCCGTTGAATATGTCTTCGACTAATTCCTTTCGCAAATAAGCCTTCTTGATTCTTTCCTCCTGACAATCTCATTTGTTTTAGCAAAGTACCGATATTCTAAAGTTGCCTCTCATGGATCAAAGTGATTTTATCAGTACAGTTTTTGTTTATACTAACTTGGTTTAATATAAATACAAGATATCAATGAACAACCAATTCCGGATCACCGAAAGTAATCCGCAGAAAAGATTCAACCTACACTTATGAGGGACAAAAAAAACAATAACTTTATATATAATATTTGTTTAAAACATTTTATCTGATATGGTTAACTATGAAACAAATTTTCACCATATGGCTGTTTACTATTTGTTGCTTTGCTTATTCACAAAAGACTAATAATCTATCTTTTAAATTAGACAGCATTATGCCGGTAAGGGGCTTATGTTTAGCAGCTCCGCAGCCAAAAGATATTGATGAATTTGTCAGATTCATTGATAAAGAGCTTGCACCCAGGCATATTAATACTTTGATACTAAGGGTAGAGTTCAATTTTCAATATAAAAGTCATCCAGAGCTGAGAGATTCAGATGCACTTTCGAAAAGGGATGCCAGGAAGCTTGTTGAGGTGTGCAGGAAGAATAATATCCGGATTATTCCACAGATTGATCTGCTTGGGCATCAGTCGTGGGCAAACAAAGTAGGCAACCTTTTAAAAGTATATCCTGAATTTGATGAGACTCCGCTTATAAAGATGCCCAATAAATATATATGGCCGAACTCTGATATTCTATATTGTAAAAGTTATTGTCCCCTTAATCCGGACGTACATAAAGTTATCTTTGCTCTGGTGGATGAGTTATGTGATGTATTTGAGGCAGAAGCATTTCATGCAGGAATGGATGAAGTTTTTTATATAGGAGAATCACAATGTCCCCGTTGTTCAGGAAGAGATAAGGCCGAACTGTTTGCCGGTGAAGTCTGTGCAATCCGGGATCATCTGGCTGCAAAAAATCGCAAATTATGGATATGGGGAGATCGGTTGTTAGATGGAAAAACAACAGGACTGGGGGAATGGGAAGCCAGTTTTAATAATACTTATAAAGCTATTGATTTAATTCCCAAAGATGTAATTATCTGTGACTGGCATTATGACCGGCCTGATCCTACACCTGTCTATTTCGCCATGAAGGGATTTAATGTTGTTACTTGTCCGTGGAAAAATCCCGAGAGTACGGAATTGCAGGTACAGGACATGGTAAAATATCGGAAACATTCAACGCCTGAAATGAGTGAACATTTTATGGGAATGGTACAGACTATATGGTCTGGAACAGAAGAATTTCTTGAAAGTTATTATGGAAGAAAAAGAGAAAATGGAGAAAATACACAGGTGAACTGTTTTAAGGCAATGGATGAAGAAATAATGAAAATAGCATTAATGAAATGAATTACCCGGCGTGCAGATGAATGAAATGATTGTCAGATAATAAGTACAGATTGAATGATATGCTACCAATATTTAATTATCCATCCTTTCTCACGGGCCATCCTTGTAAGTTTTTTATCGGGAGAAACACAAACAGGATTACCCACAACTTCAAGCCCCGAAAGATCTGAGATTGAATCTGCATAATACCATGCTTTTAAAGGATCGGAATGATGCTTTTCACAAAAGGCTAAAAGCTGAGTACGTTTTTCATCTTCAAAACAAAAAGTGCCAACAGGATTACCTGTGAGAATTCCCTTAGAGGTTTCCATTGTAGTGCAAATAATATTATCGACCTCTAAATGCCTGCCTATCGGTTCACATATTGATGAAATTGCTGATGAAAGGATAACTGTGGCGGCATTATTTTTCTTATGAAAGTGTATCTCTTTAATAATTTCGGGACGAATCGATCCTATTAAATATTTATCAACCACCTCTTTAGATAATTCTTTAAAAGTTTCCAGAGACAAACCTTTTAACCATGTCCCCATTTTAGAAATTATCAGGTTGGTATCCCTCAGGTTAAATTTATAAAGATATGATTGAAAGATAGCATTTATGAGATTTCCAGTGCTCAATACTCCATTTTTATAGGCTTGCCGTACCAGCAAGGAGCCACTGTTAAGGCTTATTATTGTCTTATCAAGATCAAAAAATGCTACATAATTCCGGGCCTGAGTCTCCATTCAGATAGTATCTTTTAATCCTGTTTAATTTTGAAGTAATGATTCCCCTCAGGATTATAAATAATATTCAATGCTCCAGGCATTAAACCTACTTCAAAATGTTGTGAAAAATACAGCTCACCGTCCAAATGATAAGGAACCTCTTCCGGAAATTCCAGTGATAATTTTTCAGTCTGATAATAATTCACTTTTTTATCATTTATATGAGTTCCTTTCGGAACCATAAGCAATATCTTAAGTCTCTGAGGAAGTGATAATTTTTTTATAGAGCAGATATCAAGGAGTCCATCATTTGCAATAGCTTTGGGAGTAAGAAAAAAGCCTCCGGCAAATCTTCTGCCAATAGCTATAGTATTAATAAAACAATCTGTTTCCGATTTTTTATCATCAGAGAGAACTATCATTTTTTTCTCCCTGAAGAAAAGTAGTGTCTTCAGTATATGCCAGATGTATTTGTTTTTTCCACCATGTTTAACTTCACCTGGTTCAGTATAGTTTTCAGCTGCAACCTGGGCATCGAATCCGAGCCCCATGCCATTCACAAAGATCTTTCCATTACATTGTCCAACATCCATTGGCATAACATTCACTTTAAAAAACATCTCCCAGTCTTTCTCTTCAAATCGTCCGGGGAAACCGGTTATCTGAATAAAATCATTTCCTGTTCCTCCAGGTATTAATCCAGCAACTACATCTTTCTTATAAATAAGTGGAGCCGCAATTTCATTCAATGTTCCATCTCCACCTACTCCGATAATATACTGATATCCGTTTTCAGCATATTGTTTTGATAATGAAGTTGCATGGCCTTTCTTTGCAGTATAGATCAGATCTGCCTGCAGATCCTTTTTATTTATCATCTCTTTGATTTTATCAACCAGACTTAACGCAAAACCATTACCGGCAACAGGATTAATTATGAAGACCCATTTTTTTTTCTGATTCATTTGTGTTTCAGATTAATGTTATTTGAAATATTAGCTTGAATTAACAGATTCCTGTTATGATTTTAATGAGGATTCTATTATATTTTTCAGAATACTGATTATTTCAGTATCATCTTTATCAATAAGTAATTCCCTGGAGATTGGTTCATGAATAGTTACACAAATTCTAGAGCTGAAATTTATATAAAACCTGTTTTTAGGTTTGAGTACATAAAAGCCATTCAGAGTTACAGGCAATACGTTTATTTCCGAAGCCCGGAGCACATGTATAAATCCCCTGAAGAATTCATTTACTTTACCATCAAGAGTTCTTGTTCCCTCCGGAAATATAGCAATTGTATGACCTTTCGATTTCATAATTAACTGGTCGATCATCTCCTTGGTGTTTTTAATACTAGCTTTTTTCATCGGGACATAATCTGTCATTTTAAGTATCTGGCGGAAGACCGGAATCTTCAAAAGACGCTCATGTCCGAACCATGAAACTCCCGGGAAAAAGGAGATTATCGCCATAATGTCAAAAAGGCTTGAATGATTGGCAATCAGGATATATTTCCCATTCTTTTGAATTCTTTCCTGCCCCTCGACATGCAACTTTTTACCAATAATCAGAAATACTGATTTAGCCCAGAAGCTCATTAATAACCGGACAACTCTTCTCAGCCTTAAAAAAGCAAAGGGTATCAGAATTATGACCATTATTCCTGTGAACAGGTATAAAATACCGAAAGCGGAAACTGTTAAAAAAGTATAACTCCGGATTCGCCACATATGAACCAACTATAATAAATTCAACCAGTTAATGGAAATTAGTAGCGGTTTTGCCATCATACCCCCGTAAATTACCGATGGAAATGTACTGTTTTTTTCTGAAATCCAAATATTAATGTTGGTTATATGATCCCGGGGAAGAAGCCACCTAAGCCAGAAAATATGTTACCATTTGCCCAAACTTTCAGAATATGATTTAATTTCTTCCAGAGATAAGTAAAATTCATTTATCCTTTGGTGCTTATGGTCTTTGAACTGGATCTCCGAAAGCTCATATAATTGTCTGCCATAACCTTTTTCTATTGTAAGCCTATCTGTTGCTTTCTCCTCAACTGCCTGCAATTTTCTGGAAGTTATAAACCCTATCGCGAACAAGATATATTTTAATACTCCCATCTTAAGGTACCTTTCCTGATGACAAAGTTCATGAGCCAGAATCCCTGTAATGACATTTTCATTAAATGTATTTGTTCTGCTGCTCATTATGATAAACCTGATAAAACCAGGAATCCATACCGACATGGCATAAAACCTGAATCTGAAAACGAACAAAAATATTTTTTTATTCCTGAGTATGGGAAAAGAATCATTTATCAGCTTGGCTTCGATCCTGGTACATCTTTTTTTCATCTTAACAACTTATAATTTGACAGACAAGATAAGAGCCGGATAATGAAATCAGGATACTTGTCTGGAATAAATGTCAAAATGACATTTATTATTTGATTACTGTCCAGCTGCCTTATAAGTTTTTGTCATTGAAGATGGTACAATAATAATAAAATCAGCGCTTGCTTTGTATTCATCATTCAGTTTATCAATATTGTCCTGTTGCACAGTGGTGATTGTTAAAACTTTAACATCAGGATTATATTTTTTAAGGTACCAGATTATGCCCATATACTTATCGGTATGATAACTGCCATTAAAATGTAATACAATTTGTCCTTTCTGCCAGTTTTTGAGAATTGAATATGCCATAGTCGCGTCCTTAATTGCCTGGGCTTTAGGAAGATTAGGACTTGCATGCCCCATTGGTCCACCACTCATCGTCAGCATATCTTTGTAACATGAAAGTTCAGGATCGTACTCTATCGGAAGTGGTGCTATAAACCTCAAACCATCTGCAGATACTTTCTGTAATGCTTCAAATCCGCCTGAAGAGACGACAGAGGCATATCGGCGGGGTATATTCGAGGCTACAAATTTTATATTATTCTGTTTTGCAAAATTAATCAGTGGCTTATAGTCTGTTCCATAATTGCTCCAAAGCCTGGCTTCTGTCTCAAAAGATGATTCTTTTATGATGTCGGCAAAATATTCATCTATAAGAATCTGGTTATCGGTTTCAAACATCTCAGCTGCAAGAATAAGATTCTTTGTCTTAAGATCGAAAAGGCTCTTTGTCACTTCAAGTTCAAGCCAATGGGCAATCGGATTATCATGCAACTCTCCAAAGAAAACAAAATCAGATTTTGAGCTCTCTTTAATAATATCTTCATAGTTGGATTTTTTTCCATCGCCTGTTAAAATTTTATAAGCAGGTTTATGCTGACCAAAGGAGGTAACGGTAAGACCCATAAATAAAATGAATGCTGATAATTTCATATGATTTCAATCAATGAATAAAGGCAGAATTTCGAGAACAAAGTAAGCAAAAAAAAGATTCAGCTAGCGGAATATGTTAAAGATGTGTAAAGTGAAGTAAACCTGCTTTGTGTTTTACCCTGAAGGGGACCGGCAATAATTATATAATATACAAATAGTTGCAGGATCCGGAGGCGAAAACTGCTCTATTTCAGTCCGAACCGATAGCTGAATTTGATGAGAAATACATTATGAGGTTTGTTGTTCCCGCTGTCAAACAGATCTCCAAGGTTATTGAAAAGATCCATTGTCCCGGTTTCGTTATAGTTACCTCTTGTCTGGCTCCAAACAAGGAAAACAGTTGAACCGGGACTGTATTCCCATCTTAATACAAGATTGGAAAGAAAATCCTGAACATTAAAATCAGGTCGTCCGAATGAATAATCATTATTTCCGTCCTTATTTTCATCGATATAATAATTATCCGGGTCAGAGCTTATCTGATCATGAGTATAAGCTTGAAATCTATTGTGGTACTTATCAGCTAAGGGATTAGTGATGTATTTATAATTATAATATTTACCTGTAGCGATGAACGGTTGCCCCCAGTATTGAAGAGTCAAATCAGGTGAAAGGTTAAAATTGACACGAAAAGAGGCATTGACTGTTCTCCTGTCGATACTGCCAAAAATATACCGGTCACTATTCCCATAAGTTGTTTGTGTAACATATTGCAATTCGCTGAATGATTTGCTGTATCCGGGACTAATTGTAATTACCAGATAATTTGATGGTTTAATGGTAATATCAACACCCGAACTGGAATTATTTGAACTCTTTTCAAAACCCGATGAGCTGCTGATATAGAAGTTTATCATAAGTTTTTTACGGTTATCAGTTGTGAAGCCAATGCGTTCGTTAATACCACCTGGTAATATCATTTTAGGACCTCCGCGTAAAATATCTGTTGAAAAGGAAGATGTATTCACATTTCCGCCTATCCAGAGATTCCAGAAGTTTTTCAGATTAATATTTGCATTCCATTCAAGTCCTTTTCCTAGATTATCACCACCGAAATTCCAGACGGAATAGATATCGGAGTTAATGTTATAATTTCTGTAGAACCCTTTTGGTTCAAACTGATTGTATTGTCCCCAAAGGACCGATAGAATCTGATCGGCCTGACGAAGATAACCAATGTCATTTAATTCAAATCCGGGTGATTTCCAGGTCGTTGCACTCATAAAATTCCAGTGTCCGTTTAATTTCATAATTTCCATTCTTCCTCCTGATCCGACCAATGAAGTACGATTTGTATCAAGAACAGCATAATTCTTATCAGGACGCTGATAATAGCGGGCAGAGGATTCCTGTGTGTTTTCAATTGCTTTCTTTGAGCCTGTTACATCACTAAATGCAGCATTAAGGTTAATCATCCAGTTTTTTTCTTTAAAGTACTGCGTAAAATCAATTCCTCCGGTATAAGCAGCTTTATGCATATAATCGCTTAAACTGGGATCCAGGTCTCTGTTTGTGCTTGTCATAATTCCACCAAGAATTGTTTTACCGTTATTAAAATCTTTCTGTACCCTTCCGACAAAATAATTGGTAAGTGGTTCAACATTTTCATACCTTTTGTCGTATGTTCCATCTGAAGGAATATATGTTTTTATCTCGGCTCTTTCGAGCGCAGTAACACTTTCAATAAAACCCAGTGATAATCCGTTTTTTGATTTTCCTGTAAGCTTCACTGCACCCAGAATCCTGGTGGAAGTTGGTATATCCGCGTACTCAGTATCGCTTAGAGGAACATTGAATTCAGGCCTTCTTCCTATTCTCCTGGAATAGAATATGTTATCATTTCCAACATCTCCATCACCGATGCCAAGGTTAAAGTTGGTAATATTATTTCCTTCAATAAAAAAAGGTCGTTTTTCTTTGAAAAATGTTTCATAAGCTGTGAGATTGACTTCAGAGGGATCCGCTTCAACCTGTCCGAAATCGGGATTAATTGTAAGGTCCATCGTCATATTATTTGTGACGCCTATTTTTGCATCCACACCACCATTAATTCCGGACGATTTTCCTTTCGCAATAAACGGGTTAAGCGGGTCTGCCTGAAAAGTTTCTGCTTTTGCTACTCCGTAAGGTGTTATATCAAAAATCTTCCTGGGTTTTATCTGTTCGAGTCCTGTTAACTCACCGAATAAGTGAACCATTCCGGGTGCATCTTTAGGAATATGCTGCCAGAAGGATGTTTCATTTTTTCTGTACAAAACTCTCGCAATCTCAAGTCCCCAGACATCAGCAGAATTTTTTTCAAATCTTAGCTGACTAAGAGGGATTTTCATTTCTGCTACCCAGCCTTCTTTGTTCAGAGAAGTTTTTACCCACCAGTTGGGATCCCATGAGGAATCTTCATTCTGGCCATCACTTGTGAACATATGATCGTACTTTACACCGGCTGAACTAACCCCGAAAAGAAAGCCGGTTCTCAAATCATGGAAACTGTCAAGGATAATTCCTACCAAATCTCCATCTGCTTCATCGCGCCTGGTTAAACGATTTACAATGCTATCCGGACTGGTATCATAGGCTTTGACAGCGACATAGAGATTGTTATCATCGAAAAGAATTTTAAATTCAGTTCTCTGGGTGGCAGGTCGTCCGCTATATGGCTGATTCTGAGTGAAATCTCCTGCCCAATCACCTGACTTCCAGGCTTCATCATCCAGAATACCATTTATTTCAGGAGCCACTGTGATTTTTGTCGCTTTGTATTGTTTTTTCACGATGGTCTGTCCAAACGTTGTCAATGAAAACAGGAAAATTATTCCGGCTATAATTAAAATTCTTTTCATTTCAGGTTTTGTTTTGACGTGTTCTCCATAAGGACGATTAATTGATGGATTTGATGCTACTATAGAATAATTTAGAAATGTTCTAAATAAAAATGAGGTACAAATGAAATAGAGATTAGTCGGAATTCAAATGATTATCAGAAATATCAATCATACAGTTTGACAAATTCAAAAGAATTTCCAGAACTATTCAGAAACTTTATAAAATCGGTCTTTAAAACAACAAGTGAAGCTGTATTTAAATTAGGGTGAAAGGATAAACGGTCGAATTCGTTCAATTTTTCATCGATAAACAAGTGCACCTGGTGATCTTTATCATTTATAAGTCCGAATGGTGAAACCGATCCGGGCTCAACACCAAGATATTTTTTTAGTCTCTGGTCGGAGGCAAAAGTTAGTTTCCCCTGTTTTAGCCTCTTTTCAAGGTCATGAATATTCAGTTGTCTAAGGTGCTCAAGAATTACCAGGTAGTGTTTGTTGCCCTTATGATTACGGAAAAAAATATTTTTGCATCGGCCCGAATTCAGATTCTTCCAGTGAATCTTAGCATCTTCAATGGTTGCAATTGGAGGGTGTTCGTGGTATTCGAAATCAATTGAGAGCTTTTCAAGCAGCTGGTATAGCTCTTGTTGTCCCCTCATCTGACATGTTTTATTTTAGGAATAAAAACAAATTCCATTTCAACCAGAAGCGCAATATCAGAACCTGCTTCTTTCTGGTCAAGGTCCTCTTCATCATAGAACCATTCAACAATTACACGTATATCATTATCAGTGAGTCTTTTGAGTTCAGCAAATATATCGTAAAAAAACTTGGCTGAGGATGAATTGAAATAAGCAAGATCTGTTTGCATTATGAGAGCTTTTTCGGACGAATATTTTGTATATTCTCCGTCAATTATATCATCCACAAAGATTCTAATCCATTCAATTACAGGATAATACATTGCGCGAACATCTTCCGGGGAGGAAGTTCCCTTAATAAAAAAGATATTTTCATCCGGAGAAAAATTTATCTCAGGTGTATTGTTCGTTTTTTCAATATATAATCGTTGCATCTGAATCCTTTTTACAAATTTGCATCAATATTTTTTTATATGCAACAGAGAACCCAAAGTTCATTATAATTAAATAAATAGCTTTGAACTAACATCTTCGGGACAATATCCATCATCTTCCAGCAAGCAATTGTTTTGTGAAGCCGCTACCGCAAGCTGATCGCATTTCTCATTTTCGGGAATGCTGACGTGTCCTTTAATCCAGATAAACTTCACGTTATGCTTCCTGTAAATTTTTAAAAATCTCAACCACAAATCGGGGTTTTTTTTCTTTTTAAATGCCTTTGACTCCCATTGAAACACCCATCCTTTATTTACAGCATCAGCAACATATTTTGAATCGGTATAAACAGTTACATTGCTACCGGGGATCTTAAGCGCCTCAAGCCCGATTATAACTGCCATGAGCTCCATCCTGTTGTTTGTTGTAAGTTTGTATCCTTCCGATTTTTCAAGTCTGTGACGACCTGAGATTAGTACAACTCCGTATCCTCCAGGGCCAGGATTACCACTTGCAGCACCATCGGTGTATATTGTTATTTCACCTGGCATGAGGTAATATAATTCCGGTATTTGTAATAAAAAGTTTAATGGCAATCGAAAGAAGAATAATACCGAATAATTTTTTAAGGATATTCAGACCAACCGGGCCAAGGATTTTTTCGAAAAATGAGGTCAACCTAAGTACCATATACACAATTATTATGTTGAGAACAAGCGCAATTAGTATGTTAATGGTCTGATATTCTGCTTTCAGTGAAAGAATTGTTGTTATAGATCCTGCTCCCGCAATGAGAGGAAATGCTATAGGCACGATTGATCCTCCACCAGTGATGTCATATTTGAATAGTTCAATTCCCAGTACCATCTCCATGCTTATCAGGAAGATGACAAATGAACCAGCTATAGCGAAAGATGAAACATCTATTCCGAATACACCCAATAAGGGACTTCCGATGAAAAGAAATGCGATGAATATTATAAATGATACAAAGGAAGCTTTCCCCGGTTGTATATCACCGGTTCTTGATTTAATATCAAGTATGATTGGAATAGATCCGGTTATGTCTATTATTGCAAAGAGAACCATAAAGGATGCAAAGATTTCAATAAGACTAATGTGCATGGTTTTAAATTTAGTGCAAAGGTAATCAGAAAAAATAAACTCACACAGAACCCCTTTCTACTTTGTAAAAAGGGGAAGATCGGGAGAGCTATATTATTTAATATTAAGGTATTAATTAAACATTTTTACTCTTACAAATTATTCAAAGTTTTTAAAATAAAATCCCCCTCTTTGTGAAACCGAGAGGGGGATTTGAGGGATTAGTTTCTGGAATATTTACTGAATGATAGTCATTTCATCTACAAGATTTTTGGCACCAGCATAGACATCCATTATCCACAATACATAACGGATATCTACAACAATGGTTCTCGACAGATCAGGTTCAAAAGCCATATCTCCGCTAAGCGCTTCCCAGTTACCATCAAAAGCAAGACCTATTAATTCACCTTTGGCGTTCATAACCGGACTTCCTGAATTACCTCCTGTTATATCATTATTTGTGGTGAAACAAACCGGCATATAACCTTTGGGTGATCCATATCTCCCATACTCTTTTTTATTATTGAGATCAATAAGTCTCTGGGGCACATCAAATTCATAATCACCCGGTTTGTATTTTTCAACTACACCATTAAGTGTGGTAAAATACTTATAGGTGACAGCATCCCTTGGATCATAATCCAGAACCGAACCATAGGTAAGACGCATCGTAAAGTTTGCATCAGGATAAAGGGTTTTTTCTGGTGCCATTTCCATAAGTGCGGCAATCCATAACCTGCGGCCAATGACAAGATTCCCGTCAAACTGGCTTATTCCATTTCCTATTTCAGACATAACCTTGCTGATGGATGCAGATGTAAGTACAACCGGATCAGATTCAATGGTTTTAAGTACCGGTTTGTCCAGGAAAGCGTTAAGTTTTGCCTGATCAGAAAAGACAGATTTAGCAAACATATCATCAACAAACTTATCAATGTCACCCTTGAATTTTTTATCCACGACATTTGCGTAAAAGTCGGGTTGAAATTTTACAGGAATATCCGCCCTGTAAAGTTTTATCATCGCTTTCATTGACTTTTTATCGGTAGGCGGATTATAGTCCTTATAAAATCCACTGACATTATTTTTAGTTAATGAAGCTGCCTCCGATATACTTTTTGCATCACCTGATTTCAATGCAGAAATCAATGAACCTGCAACCCTGTTAAGGCTTAACAGCTCACAACCCTGCCTGAAGCATTCGCCCATATATTGCTGGGCATTAAAATATTCAGCTCTGCCTTCGATGGCATTTTTAATCAGGTTAAGAGCCTCTCCATATTTTGCCTTGCGGGCTGGATCGGCAGTAACCCATGTATTAAACTGTTTTTCAATTTCCTGTTTTTTTGCTATTACATTGAGCTTTTCAAGGCCTTTCTTTTCACCGATTGACTTCTTCCAGTAGTTTGAAGAGCCTGAATATTTTGATGCATATTGAATGTTAACTTTCTGATCAGCCTGCATATCTGCCATAAGGATATCCTGCCTCATCCCGCGGATCTTAACCCTGTTAGGATCAGTAATCTTCAATATTTCATTTATTTCAAATGAAGTATAATATCTGTAAGTAGTTCCGGGATACCCAAGGATCATTGCAAAATCTCCTTTATTAAGATCCTTTATTGAAACAGAAAGATAATATTTCGGTTTGAGTGGAATATTGTCTTTTGAATAAGCAGCTGGTTTTCCATCAGGACCGGTATAAACTCTGAATACACTAAAGTCACCTGTGTGGCGGGGCCATTCCCAGTTATCAGAATCAAAGCCAAAATCTCCAATTGATTCTGGGGGCACTCCCACTAATCTTACATCATTATATCTCTCATAAACAAGAAGATAAAAATAGTTACCACCATAGAATGATGCAACCTGAGCATAATAATTAGTTCCCTGTACAGCTTTGCTCTGGATGGCTCCCCTGGCTTCACCAATGGCACTATTTCTGTCAGCTTCACTCATTCCCGGTTTGACATTGGCGAGGACCTGACTGGTAACGTCCTCCACCCTGATCAGAAATGTAACAAAGAGACCAGGATTAGACAATTCCTCTTCTTTTGTTTTTGCCCAGAATCCAGTTTTCAGATAATCATGTTCGACGGAACTATGTGCTTGAACCTGTCCTTTCCCGCAATGGTGGTTCGTCAGCAGCAACCCCTGTGATGAAACAATTTCACCTGTACATCCCCCACCAAAAATTACAACAGCATCTTTGAGGCATGCTTTGTTCAGACTATAGATATCTTCAGCTGAAAGCTTAAGACCTAATTCCGTCATTTTACCCAGATTGAGTTTTTCAATAAGAGGTAGAAGCCACATTCCTTCGTCAGCCCTGGCTCTGAATCCCAGACTGACAACGAAAATGATAATAACCGATAGTAACTTTTTCATGATATAAAAACTTATTTGGATTGATTATTAGTAATAGCCAAAGATAACTTTTTCTTTAAATTAATAAGGAAGCGAATCTCAAAAGATGAAATGATTTTTCCAATTTACACCGGCCTTAAAGAGAATAATTAAAATCGAAAGACATCTGGGTATCAAAAAGATGAAATGATTTTCTGTGATATGGTGTAATGCCATGTTCTATTATTGCCATCCTGTGCCCGACAGTAGGATATCCTTTGTTCCTGTTCCAATCATATAATGGAAACTCACAATGGATCTTTTCCATATAATCATCACGGAATGTCTTGGCCAGAACAGAGGCAGCTGCTATAGGAAAATATAATCCGTCTCCTTTTACAATCGTCTGATACTTAATATCTTTGTATGGAAAGAATCTGTTACCATCAATAAGTAAAAACTCGGGTTTGGTCTTGAGTCCTTCTATTGCCATGTGCATTGCCTTGATTGATGCCCGCAGGATGTTTAGTTCATCTATTTCATTATTATCGATAAAGGCTATCTTCCAGTCGATTGCCGAGGATATTATTTCATGCCTTAGCATGGTTCTCTGTTTTGCAGTAAGTTTTTTGGAATCGTTCAGAACAGGATGTTTGTACAACTTTGGAAGGATAACAGCTGCGGCCACAACAGGGCCGGCAAGACAACCCCTGCCTGCTTCATCACATCCGGCTTCAATAAGATTATGATATAAAAATGATTTCAGCACAACTTTAACTATTAATCTGATTTTTTGGCTTTCATAATAGACTCCCATACACTTTCAGCACAATTATCCCAGTTAAACTTCTGAGATTCAACCAGTCCTTTTTCTATCATAGATTTTCTAAAATTATTATCAGAGATTATTTTAGACATAGCATCGCTGATCTCAATGGGATTACCAGGATTCACAAACATTGCAGCTTTGCCTCCTATTTCCGGAAGGGATGTTGTATCTGAAAGGATAACGGGTGTACCGCACCTCATTGCCTCTGCAGCAGGAATTCCAAAGCCTTCAAACCATGGAACAAAAATAAGAGCTGTGGCTGATGAATAAATCATCCTGAGCTCTTTATGAGGCATTGAGCCTGTAAGAATAATATCGGATGACCAGGGTGAGTTTTTTAAAAGCCTATTGGTCTCATGATTCAGAAAAAGCCTGCCTCCGGTAAGCACGAGTTTATGATTGAATTGCGTTGAGGATCTGAAATGGTTATAAGAATTGATTACTCCCGGAATATTTTTCCTGGGCGAGAAATTTCCTACAAAAAGAAAATATGGAATTCCACCTGTCAGCTCTTTCCTGTATTTTTCAATTTCTTCAGGCACAGCTGGAGTAAAATATTCAGATACACCATTATATGCAATATCGATCAATTCATTTCTGATCCCAAGGCATGAGGAAATATCCTCCTTTGAAAACATCGATACTGTTATTATTCTGGCTGCTTTACGCGCAAATTTCCTGAAAAAATATCTGTAATACAGGCTAATGTGAAGAGGAACATCCTTTGGGCGATGGTAAAAATTGATGTCATGAATAACAGGAATTGATGGGATGGATGATCTGAGCGAAATTATTCCATCAGGAGACAGAAAGAGATCACAACCTATCTTCAGCAAAATATATGGAAGTCTCCATTCGTGCCAGTAATACCACAATAATGGATGCCTGGTTGTAGGTTTTAATACAATTCCCTCTGTGTTATGTGAAAAAAGCAGACTTCTGTCAAAGTCCCTGTCAAAGATCAGAACAAATTGATGGGAGGGATTATTTACTGTAATTCTCTTCACAACTTCAAAAGTGAACCGGCTTATTCCATCATCCGGAGAACTCTTCAACATCCTTGCACTAATTGCTATCTTCATTGGTCTTATTATCTAAACAACTTTTCCCGGAATTATAAAATAAATTCAATCTGTGAGATACTTCAAGAGAGTACAATTAAGGTATAGGTTTTTCATCTTATTTTATAATATACCATGATTGGCTGTTTGCTTCGACATTTATAAGTATTGTAACCTCGTAATTTCTATTGATATTAAATCTTCGTTCATTGTGGTCATTTTCACTGATTCTTGCAATGCCCGAAAGCCCTGTATAATAAATATTGAATGTGAGGTTCTGATTAACAGGATGATCAAGAGGATTATATACCATTAGCAAACCTTTTTCAGTATTAGCAGGGTTAACATGAAGTAAAGCATCAATATCCCTTCCGTCAGGACGGCGGACATGAATGATATCGCCATCAAGTATCGCCCTGTGTTTTTTATAGAATGAAACCCATTTTTTTACCAGTTCAAGAGTCTCAGGTGCATCATAAAGACGTTTCCCTCTCCAGGCGGCCTGAACCCCTGCTCCGAAAAGATCAGCGAGTCTCTGACCATAATGTGGCAGATGTTCAACGAGAGGTTCAATTGTAGCTTCAGCCCCTCCTCCCTGATATTCAACAAGAGGCACATGCATCCATCCCATTGAAGGGGTTTTTTCCCAGGTTCCGTCAAATATATTCTGACGTTCAATTATCTCCTGCTGGCGGCGTGGCAGCGACCAGTTTACCTCTCTGTACCCCATGCCTGTCTTACTGCTGCCATTCAGAAAATACCAGTCAGGAACAGTCAGATAAACACCCCGTGCACGGCACCATTGATAAAATTCTGCTATGGTTCTGAATTGGTTCCACTGAGAATCAGCCAAACCATTATGCCCCGGATGTGTAGTTGCTGCGCAAACATCGCCCGGATAAGATCCATCGTGTTCGAAGTTATCGAAACCAGTATATTCAATAAACCTGTACAGTTTTCTGAAATATTCCTCCCCCCACGTACTACACAGGCATGGGGAATTGCCGAATACCGGTTGCTGTCCCGCTGGCATAACTACGTCCTGCCCGCCGCCTATCCTGCGGCTCGCCAGCAGGCTATATCCTCCCAAAGTAATCCCTTTACTATGAGCATAATCGGTTAATTCCTTAAGCCTTTTCAGATTAGCAAACGAAGTGTCTTCAATATTAAAGCCACTTCCAAAAGAAAGTATGATCATTTCAAAGCCGGTAGCAACACACTGATCAACAGCATTCTTAACCGATTCATTGTCGTCATAACGAAGATGCATAAATATTGGGTTTTCCGTTATCCAAGGTGCAATAGTGCGATACATCTTCCTCTGGGCAAGCCCTTTTCTTTCCCTGTCAAAATTGTCATTTACCAGGATCCATGTCCTGAAACTTTCAAATGATTTTCCAGGATCTAACTTTGACTCAGGGCCAATTACCGGCCTGCATTCAAGCATTGAAGGCTGCTCCCTGTTGTAATTAACTATTGATTTATATTCAGGATCAGGAACCCACCATACCGACTTTTCGTAGCATGATTCCGATGACATGCTTCCACCAAAGGCATAGTCTGTCTCTGCATAAACATTTGGCAATATCCAGTTCTTCTTGTTGCCAACAGCGCTTTCCTCTTCTGCCAGCGCTAATATTTCTGATGTGAAAGAATTGATAGTGAAGCTTTTGTCGGAGTTATTTGAAATGGACAACCATTTGCTTAACAAAGGTATACCGTCATATAATTCGTAATGAATTATTATTTCAATACCTTTTAGAGCTGAATTTTCATTCTTCGGAATATATTTGAAATCAATCCTCTTTCCTGCAGGTGGCCAGGGGAGATCTGCCGGCATCCATTCAGTTCTTTTTTTCCATGCAAATCTTGCTGTTGGTTCATCTGTCTCGTAACTGGAAAGAATGAATGAAGCCAATGTGTCAGACTTCATTTTTGAGATCCACTCATCTGACAGATAATTATTTACGGGTTGTCCGGTCAAACCGCCGATTTTATATTCAATTCGGTCTAATGTTATCTTTGCTTCAGGCTTTATTGCCCTGATAAGCTCAGCTCCTGTCATTTTGTTCTCAAGTGAAGTCGTGGCACAGTCTGGCTTAAGCACGAATTTTCTGGATATCAGCCCATTGGATATTTCAACTGAATTCGCTGACTTCTGTACTGTAGTTTTGTATTGTGAGCCATCGATCAGCCAATCTGGTCTTGCATGCCAGGAAGTCCGGCAGCTGTTGTTTCCGGCCAGGGCAATAATTGAAATAACCACTCTGATTATGATTGAATGATTATATTTTGTCATGACTGAAGATCTATTTTAAATTTTCAGGAAAGCATGTAATTTACAAAGTTAAAAGTAGCAAAATCATTAATTCATCCAATTAACAAGAACTTTAAAAGCCGGTTAAGAACCTTTAGTCAGGGCTGAATGAGACAAAATATATTCAGTTGTGAGATAAAAGATTAAATTTGCAAAAAAATGATCAGATGATAACCAACGATCAGATAAAAGAATTAGCAGGACGTCGTGATGCGTTAAGGAGGTATCTTTGACATTGACGGAAAGTCAGACGTTATAAAGGAAAAAGAGGATATAACACGTAAACCTGAATTCTGGAACGATCCAAAATCTGCAGAAGAATTACTCAAAAGCATTTCACAGCTAAAAAGCTGGATTACAGAATACAACAGGATAGCTACAGGTATTGACGATCTTGTGGTTCTGTACGACTTTTTTAAAGAAGGCGAAGCCACCGAAAAGGACATTGATAATCAGTATGATGTATGTCTGACAATGATCGATGACCTTGAAGTGCGAAACATGCTGCGAAAAGAAGAGGATCAGTTAGGGGCAATTCTTAAGATTAATTCAGGTGCTGGAGGGACAGAAAGTAATGACTGGGCTTCAATGCTTCTCAGAATGTATCTTAGATGGGCCGAACGCAATAATTATAAGGTAAAAGAGCTCGACATTCTGCCTGGCGATGATGTTGGTATAAAATCTGTTACGATTGAAATAGATGGCGAAAAGGCTTATGGCTATCTGAAAAGCGAGAACGGTGTTCATAGGCTTGTACGTATTTCTCCATTCAATGCCCAGGGGAAACGACAGACCACTTTTGCTTCAGTTTTTATTTCTCCTCTTGTTGATAATAACATTGAAATTGAAATCAATCCTTCTGATATAACCTGGGATACCTTCAGGTCCAGCGGTGCTGGAGGACAAAATGTGAATAAGGTCGAAACGGCTGTCCGGCTAAGACATCACCCTACTGGTATTGTAATTGAAAACCAGGAGACAAGATCACAGCTTAATAATAAGGAAAACGCTATGAGGATCCTAAAATCCCAGCTATATGAACTCGAACTGAGGAAAAGGAGGGAAGAGCAGGCTAAGATTGAAGGGGAGAAGAAAAAAATTGAATGGGGTTCACAGATCAGATCCTATACTCTTCATCCGTATAAACTTATAAAAGATGTACGTACAGGCTATGAAACCGGAAATGTCCAGGCAGTACTCGATGGTGACCTTAATGCCTTCATTAAATCTTATCTCATGGAGTTTGCAGGAAAACCTGTAGCATAACCCGATATTGAGAATGATAAAATTCATAAAAAATATATTTTCATATTTTTTTAATTTGCAACCGGATTTATAAACACTCAAAATGCCAGAAAAGGAAAAACTTTTTGAACAGTTTCCACCGGTCACCACTGAAGAATGGATGGAAAAGATCAAAACTGATCTGAAAGGAGCTGATTTTAATAAAAAGCTTGTCTGGAAGACCAATGAGGGTTTTGAAGTAAAACCATTCTATAGGAAAGAAGATACCGCTTGTCTTTCATTCATTAATACGCTGCCTGGTGAATATCCCTATATCAGAGGTGCAAGAAAAGAGGGCAATAACTGGTTGGTACGGCAAAACATAGACGTGGAAGATTATTCGTCTGCAAATAAAAAAGCGCTTGATATATTAATGAAAGGGGTTGATTCTCTTGGTTTTATAATTAATGATCCTGATTCAGTTAATGAAAAGAATATTGAAACTCTTCTTGAAGGAATTCATCTTGAAAGCGTTGAAATAAATATCTTATCGAACGGGAAAGCAAAGGAAATTCTTGAATATCTTAAAAAGATAGTAACAAGGAATGGCATTGATTTTACTAAGATCAGAGGAGCAATAGAAACCGATCCGCTTGGAAGGCTCATGATTAACGGAACTCTCTGTATACCTGTTGAATCCGGGCTCGATTATCTGGCTTCACTTACCCATAGCGCCTCAATCTTCCCATATCTAAAAACTATAAGGGTCAATGCATCTAATTTCACGAATGCCGGTGCCGATTTGGTAAAAGAGCTGGCATTCGGACTCTCGATGGCAAATGAATATATGGTGCAGCTTACTGAAAGAGGGATTCCTTCAGATATGTCTGCATCAAAGATTTGTTTCACCTTCGGGATCGGTTCAAATTATTTCTTTGAAATTGCAAAACTAAGGGCTGCTAGGCTTCTGTGGACTTTAATTTTTTCTGCATGGAAA
>Ga0182027_10004706_pt1 | contig 21053 bp, 20 predicted proteins | sample 712E1DmetaG_FD_121300 | JGI IMG/M metagenome (GOLD analysis project Ga0182027, IMG submission 121300) | Permafrost microbial communities from Stordalen Mire, Sweden - 712E1D metaG (Illumina Assembly) | ecosystem: Environmental > Terrestrial > Soil > Wetlands > Permafrost | place: Sweden...
GGCAAATGGTTCTATCAAGTCTACGTTAGATGCCAATGGAAAAGCTACTTTGGATCTCAGTTCTTTTGTTCAATAAGCTGTAATTCCGGAGAGAGCATACTCGTTTTTTGATATATCCCAACCATCTTCTGCTTGCAAGTGGTTGGGATTTACTATAGAAGTTATTAAGTTATCATATCACATGGTGGTTCAGTCGTTTGTTTTCGAGTAATTCATTAAAGGATATGTGATGGGAACACAACAGTTGTTGCTGATCATACTTGGTGTCATCATTATTGGAATCGCGATGACTATTGGCCTAAGTATGTTTACCGCCAACAATGTTGAGTCAAATAAAAATGCGATTATGCACGATATTATTAATGTTTTTGCAGCAAGCGCATATCAATATTATATTCGTCCTAAATCGTTAGGAGGTGGCGATCGTGATTTTACGGGATATAGTATACCAGCAAAGTTAGCGACTAACGAGGATGGCATATACACTGTTGTTAATAATCCAACCAGCTGCACTATTACAGGTACATCTATTGTTTATGAGGGTTCAGTTTCTGCAACGGTGGGCACTGACGGCAAGATTGTCAATTGGATATTTAATGGTAGAGACTTCCTATAAATTTCATGAATAACTATGCTAAGTTTATTTAGTAAATATTACCAACTACTTAAATAAAGATGGTTGGGATTTTTAATCGATTTTACATTCCTTGAACCGTTGATAATCTGTTTTACTTATCCTAGATATCTTCTTTTTAGACAGTTCCATTCATTCCGTTAGTCGCATAAAACTAAGGAACACTTTTTCTTTTAATAACTTTATTGTATATACCTATGATGAAACCAAAATCCAAAGTTATTGTTGTCTTACCAGCATATCAAGCTGAGAAAACATTAGAACTCACTGTCCGCGACATTCCACTCTCTGTCGTTGACGAAATTATTTTGGTCGACGATATGAGTAATGATCGCACAGTGGAAATTGCTCGAAAATTTAATCTTATCGTCGAACAGCACACGAAAAATCTAGGGTATGGCGGAAATCAAAAAACATGCTACCAATTAGCCCTTCGTCGAAATGCAGACATCATAGTCATGCTTCACCCTGATTATCAATATGATCCAAAGCTCATTCCTCATTTTGTTGACTTTATCCAAAACGGCTACTTCGATGTTATGCTTGGTACCCGAATACGCACGCGAAAGGAGTCCTTGGCCGGTGGAATGCCGCGCTATAAGTACTTCTCAAACCGTATCTTGACACTCATAGAGAATGTCATTACGGGTCAAAATCTTTCTGAGTGGCACACAGGGATGAGAGCATACAGCCGTCGAGTGTTGGAATCAATCGATTATTTGAAAAATTCAGATGATTTTGTTTTCGACAGCCAGGTGCTGTTTCAAATTGTTGAACACGGTTTTCGCATTGGAGAAATTCCAGTGCCTGTTCGATATTTCCCGGAAGCTTCTAGCATTAATTTCTATCGCAGTTTGCGATATGGATTTGGAACCGTTGTAACCGCACTAAAATTTTTAATTAGAAAAACCTTCTGATCTATGTAGGAGTTCTTCAATTGTACTTCAGGACTTTTTACTATCATGATGTCCTCCAACGAAAGATAGATAAATAAATCATGAAAACACCGTACAATTATTTTGATAATGGCGGCAGCATTCAATGAGATCGAAAACACGAAATACGTATCTTCCCTTAATCTTTCTCTTATTCATTGTCCTTTTCACAATTATTCTGCGAATGCGATTATTAGATGTTCCCCTAGAGCGTGATGAAGGTGAATACGCTTATATAGGTCAACTCATTCTTGATGGAACTCCACCTTACGCCGAAGCATATAATATGAAGTTCCCCGGCATTTATTTTATCTATGCTGGAATATTGTGGATTTTCGGTGAGACACACACTGCAATTCATTTTTGCCTTCTTATTGTAAATGTAATTTCCATTATCCTTCTATTTGTTTTTGCGTGCACAACGTACGACGGTTGGGTTGCCGCCGCGGCTGCAGGTGCTTTTGCGCTCTTGAGTATGAGCTACCATGTTCAAGGATTCTGGGCAAATGCCGAACATTTCATTTTACCTTTCGTCATAGGTGCAAATCTTCTATTAATATTGGGACTAAGGAAAAACCGAATAGATTATATTTTATTCAGTGCTATCCTGTTTGGTTCTGCTGTTCTTGTTAAGCAGCACGGTGCATTCTTTGGTATTTTTGGATTTGCGGGTATGCTTATTTCTTTATGGCAAAACAAAGCAACCGGCAAAAAAAATTACTGGAAGTATTCTTTGGCTTTTGGGGGAGGAATTGTTATTCCCTTGATCTTGTGCTTTTTCTATCTCGCTTACGCAGGAGTTCTCGAAAAATTTTTTCTTTGGACATTTGCCTATGCAAAGGAATACACATCGATTGTACCAACGATGGATATTAAATACAATTTCATTGGATCTTTTTATCCAATTTGGTACTTTGCATCGCTTATTTGGATCATAGCCGGTGTTGGATTTATAGCTTCATTTTTGTCAGCACGTTTCTCTGCCGCATATTACAGACAATCTTATATCCTCATATTGGGAATGTTCATTGCTAGTGTTATAGCTCTTTCAATTGGCTTTTATTTCAGACCGCATTATTTTATTTTAGTACTGCCTGCCGTTGCCCTGTTCTTCGGGATTGGAATTCGATACATTTTCCATGTTTTTTCAACCGCTTCATCACCCATAGTACGCTATTTTCCACCAATCTTTATTGTTACAATAGCAATACTTGGCACACTCGCTGCCCACTGGGATGTTTTTGTACAATTTTCACCTGCTAAGGTGACCACAACAAGATATGGCCAAAATCCTTTTCTTTATTCTTCTATGATCGCAGAAATTATAAAGGAGAAAACATCAAAGGAAGATCGAATAGCAATCATCGGGAGTGAGCCGCAGTTTTTATTTTATTCTCAGCGCCGGTCGGCAACATCGTTTATTTATATATACTCTCTTGTCGAAGACCAACCTTTCGCTGAACAATTTCGCCTTGAAATGATCCATCAGATCGAATCAACTACTCCACGCATTCTTGTCTACACACATATTCTACCACAATGGTACAAAAAATCAAAAGGTGAAGAGGAAATAAATAAATGGTTCTTTAATTTTGCGAGGTTACATTATGCTCCAATTGCTCGTTTTGAATATTCCAATAGTAATGACACAGTACTCATTACTGAGCCAGTTCGTTTAATAAAGGAACCAGCACATTTATTTTGGATCTCGATTTATGAAAGACGAAAAAACCAATAAAAATTTTTCAATCAATTATAATATCATATCTTGGCTACTATAAAAGAGGTTAACTATCTTAGCAATTATTTAAATCAGTGTGGGGATTCTTTTAGCAGCCTGAATAAAGGTGCAATGAGATTGCAAGTGGATTGATTAAAGTATTTCCGTTTTGCAATATTCCGATGTACTGCTTTGTTGCCTGCCAGTAAACCAAGATTTAAACATTCCGTAAATATAACGCATGATGGATTTTTTCTTTGTTAGAAAGTAGCTTAATAGCCAGCATAACGCCGCAAGCCAGACAGAATTCCAAATGGCTGAATTGAGCGGCTGATCAATGATACTAAAATGGTAGGTAGCATAGCTGCCGGCAATACAACAGGCAGCGACAAGTGTATAAATCCAATACCAGCTTGAACAGAATATGCTTCCGAAAATGATCGGTATGATTAAAAATTGTTTTCCAATGCCGAATATCAATGCTAAAAGTGCCACGCCAGAAAATTCCATACTTCTAGTTTGAGTAAGTGATAGATAATTCTTTGCTATAAAAGGTGATAGAATCATAAATGCATAGAATACAGGCACCATCAGCAGCTTCGGCAACCATCGAGCCAATCCCCAAGAGGTGACTGCTTGATACATTAGTACGTTGCTGATAATTCCAGAGCCACCCTCCGGCAAATAGAAGAGAAAGGTGGCTATGAAAATTAATATCGAACCCAAAAACATAATTACAGCTCGGCGTTTTGTCGTCGTGTATTGAAAGAGCATCCACACTCCGAAAACTGTGATATGCTTAATTAAAAGAGAAATCGTTCCTAAGAGCCAGATCCATTTCCAGGGTGGCGCAGCGGGCTGGCGAGAATAAATATAAGTTGCGATGAGCAATGGAAGCATGGCCAAGTTTTCAAATTGGCCATGGAATCCTATCAGCAAAATCGAGACCGGGTTAAGTAAATACATTGAAAAACCAATTCTTGCATCGGTGAAACCTAATCGGGCGCAGATTAAGCCAACAAAAAGTCCGATGAGAATGTCTACTATGGTAAGGAAGGATCGAATAACAAAATGGAACTGCAAATGAGATAAACTTGCTATTTGGTTAAGAAACGAAAGAACATGCGCCCAAACCGGAGAGTAGTTATACCGAGAGGTCTCGGCATAAATATTTCCCCCGCGCTTCATAATATCGGCTACAATTTCATAGCTGAGCTGGTCAAAATTACCTCGAACAGCATATGCTAAAAACAACCTAAGCCCGACACCCACGCCGATTGCAAACAATGTTAATGTAATAAGGCGCGTCTCATTGTGGATGTCCGTATTGTACAAAAAACGTACGGTTTTAATTTTCTGTGTAAATCTGTTTAACAACCTTGTCATCCTTAGATCTAACTCGAATAAAATTTTCAAAAAAAATATGATTGGGGAAATCTCAATTAAAAATTTTTAAGTGGTCCATTATCATGATGTAAGGATTTTAAAATGCATGAGAAAATCGGAAGCAGATAGTTTGTTTTAATGATAGTAAAGCAACTTTTAATAGTTTTAATTTTTTTATAGAAACCTCTCCAGTTTTTCTCGATTTGCATGGTGCCGGTATTTCGGCAATTTTGAATGTTTTTTTAACTGCATAACCCGAAAGAATAACATTCGGAGCAAATGTATCAATAGGAATTTTTTGAAAAGCATCAATAAATTTTTCTCTTCTATAAAGTCTATATGGTGAATTAACATCCACTATTCCAGAACCATATAGAATTTTATTTGTCAATCTAGCTACTAAGGTTATAATATGTCTCGATATAGAACTAACACGTTGAACCCTTTTACCAACGATCAAATCATAATCGTTACGAATTTCCCAAAGTTCTTTAAAGTGAATCGCATCCATTTCATTGTCAGAATCAACTTGAAATATCCACTTGGAATATGAGTCTCGATAACCCCTTAAAATTGTAGGACCGTGGCCTGAATTAGGTTTATCAAAAATTTTAAGTTCAAAATTGTTATTTGATAACTCTTTAAGCTTTAAGAGTGTGCTGTCTTTTGAACCGTCATTATATGCCTTAATTACAAAATTTATTTCTAAACTTCTCAAGGTTGTAAGCCAAGAATTTATCACATCTTGAACAATTTCTTCTTCATTGTATACTGGAATAACAACCGTCAAATCAATGCTTGACATTGATAACCTCTTGGTGCATTATGCGATAAAGAACTTGAATTTATTGGGAAGCTTTCTCATAATTTTAACTTTTGATGAAATCCTTAGATTTCGACATTACCGAACCAACCACCTGATGCATGTCATAATATTTAAATTCAGCTAATCTTCCAATAAAAATGACACCGTCTTCTTCTTTTGTCAGATTGAGATATTTGTTATATAATAGGTCTGATTCATTATTACGGATCGGATAAAATGGATTCGTTACACTATCTGTTGATTCAGAATATTCTTCAAAGGCGATTGAGCTTTCGAATTTTATATCAGGCGTGAACCATTTATGCTCATGAATTCTCGTGTATGGAACAGACATATCCGTAAAGTTGATGACGGCATTGCCTTGTAGTTCAGTTCCCCGTATTTCCTTGAATACAACGGCTCTATATGGAAGATATCCAAAATGGTAACTGCAATATTCATCAATCGATCCAGTATAAACGAGGTTTTTATATTTTTGCCGCCAATTATTTTTATATTCGTCAAAATCAGTTCCTAAGAAGACTTTTATATTTGGATGGTTCAGCATTCTTTCAAAAATTTTTGTATACCCCTCTGTTGGGATTCCCTGATAAGTGTCGTCATAGTAATTATCATTATAATTAAACCTAATGGGTAAACGCTTAGCCGTTGAAACAATTATCTCTTTGGGATTTACGCCCCATTGTTTTACTGTATAGAATTTAAAGAACGCTTCATAGAGATCTCGTCCAATCGAAGAAAGCAGAGCATCCTCAAAATTAGTAACATTGAAATTCTTGCACCGTATACTTTCAATAAACTTTTCAGCATCAGCGGGATTAAGATTTTTGTGAAAAAATTGGTTAATCGTATGTAAGTTGATTGGTAAGGAATAGACCTGCCCCCCGGTAATCGCCATTACTCTATTTACATAATTATTAAAACTTGTAAATCTGTTTATGAAATCCCAAATTTCTTTTGAACTGGTATGAAAAATATGCGGACCATACTTATGAACCTCAATCTGAGTTCCCTTATCTCTGTAAGTATAGCAGTTCCCTCCTATGTGATCTCTCTTATCTATGATATGAGAGGTACGGCCATTCTCAGCAACCACCCTGGCAAATGTTGCCCCGGCAAAACCGCAGCCAACAATCAAAAAATCTGCCTTATATGATTGACTTACCATATATTTTTTCGTCTTGTGTTAGTGTCAAGCTATTTAGTTGCAGTTCTTTATTATTGCCTGTGAATAAAATCAAAATCTTTGATCTGTGTATTTTTTGCAAAATGTATTTCGTATCAATTCTTGATGGATTTATTCGCAGTGAATAATAAACACATAGCATTGTAAATCGCACTATCCTGCTCTCGATTAATATTCCATGAATAAGTTAGTATTCTCTTCAGCCATTGGCAAATTGAAGAAATTAAAAATGTGGTCCAGCATTCGCTCGTGTCATTTTCACTCCGGGCAAGTGATATGTCTGCACCAAGAGTCTATTGGGGCCGAGGGTTCTTACATCCTTATCATAGATTTATCTATAATTTACTCAAGTAACAAAAATGTCAGGGATCTGTTTTTATTTTTACTGCATTATCGCAAAATTTTTCCATCTTTTCATACATATATTTTTCGCTTGGAACTATTTGTTAAAAGTGTCGTCTAAAAAATTTGGTAATTATACAGAAACGTAACCAAAATATATTTGAGTTAAAAGTTTCAAAAGATTATCCGTTCGATGGTTGAAACGGAATTCAACTTCCTTAAGATACATGGGAAAATGATATTTTGAAACACCACGATAATTATAAAATTGAACCGGCGGAAAAGCTAAAACTTCATAACAAGGACAGACAGCCATGAAAACTGTAGTTCAATTTGCAGGGTGCATATTGATGGTACTCGTACTGACAACGAGTTCTCTCTATAGTGCGCAGGGAAAATCTTCAGGAGATTTCATCAAAAATGAAAAAACAAAAAAGTCAGGATGGATTGGTGTAATGATTCAGGATGTGACCGAAAAGACCGCCAAGAAAGCCAAGCTTGATTCGGAAGAAGGCGCATACGTCAGTGATGTGGTCGACGCTAGTCCGGCGGATTCGGCTGGTTTGAAGAAGGGTGATGTCATCGTAGAATTCAACGGGAAGAAAATACTTGATGCGGATGATCTAACAAAAGCGGTCCATCGGATTTCGCCTAGGACAAAAACGAGCCTTGCAGTTGTCCGAGATGGAGAAAAGAAAACAATGAACATTACCGTCGGTACCTCGAAAACATCCAAACGTGTCATCATACGTGGAGTTCCACCCATGCCAAATGTTTTTAGCTTCGGAGGGAATCATATCCTTGGATTACGACTGATCACACTCAATGAACAGCTTGGTGAGTATTTTGGTGCACCCAATAATGAAGGAGTGTTGGTGGAAGAAGTTGAGAAAGAAAGTGTCGGCGAGAAAGCAGGATTCAAGGCTGGTGATGTTATTACACGAGTCGGCAAGAGAACCGTTGGTGAAGCAAAAAAAATCCAGAAGGAACTGAAAAAATACGATGAAGGTGATAAAGTAGAATTTGAGGTGCTGAGAAAGGGCACAAAGAAGCTATTGAGTGTTGAGGTAAAGGAGGATCAATCGTTCCGTCGAAACTTTTTCTTCAAAAGGCCGCATTTTCACATGTTTCGGATAGAACCGTTCGATGATGCCGACATGCAGCTGAATTTGGACGAACTCCAGCCCGATCTTGATCGAATCCAGATCGAGATCGAAGAAGCAATGATAGGGTTGAAAAATGACTGTCAGGAAAATCAAACACATGAACCATCCTTGATGCCTCCATCCAGGAAGCCTGTAGGATTGTAAGGGAGTATTGTCCATCTCGTTTGAATTTGATCGGATGTCCGGTGCAACTCAACAGAGCACCGGGCTTTTTTTGTTTTTGATGTGCCTTGCCAATCATCGAACCTTGACGTACCTTTCATATTGAACTATGTCAGAAGCGTCTTTTCTTTTCTCTCAATATGGGCATGTTGTTGATTTGCTGCCCGACATGATACTCATCTTGGATGATGAAAACAGGATTCTCGGTGCTAACAAAACTGCCGCCGATGAACTAGGAATCGTTGTCCGACCCTCACATCCGAAATATGTCTTCGACATCATTCCCGAAGATGAACGGACTATTTTTAGAAATTTGCTTCCGTTTACCGACCAAATGAATTTGGAAACTAGATTTCATAAGCGGGACGGATCGGTAATAGATGTAAAGGGAAGGATACGTATTCTACATTCGGGTCAAACGAAGCACTGGGTGTTGGTGATGCGCGATGTGACAGAGGAAAAACTGAAAGAACTCGATTTGCTTCGTTTCTCTAACGTCATCCACAATACCATTAACCCAATTCAGATCAGCGATGCAAAGGGCACCATGGTGTATGTTAATCCAGCTTTTGAAAAAGTGACAGGGTACGGCAATACAGAATTGATAGGAAAGAACCCGAATATTTTAAATAGTCGTAAGCACGGCGCGGAATTTTGGTCTGGAGTATGGAAGCATATTATTTCCGGTAAAGTCTGGGTAGGAAGGATCGAAAACCGGCGGAAGGATGGAAGTCCATTCTTCACAGAACTCGTCATTTCGCCGATCGTTGATTCGCGTGGCAAGGTAGTAGGTTATCTTGGCGCACACCGGGATATTACGGAACAAATTATTTTAGAGCAGCAGCTTGTTCGTTCACAGCGTATGGAAAGTATCGGAACGCTTGCGGCTGGAATTGCGCACGAAGTCGGTAACCCGTTGACGGCCATTTCGTCCCTGGTCCAGGTTATTCAACGTACGAGTACAGATGAATTCGCCAAAGAGAAATTAGAGTTAATCAACAGTCAGGTAAACCGCATTACCCGTATTATACGTGAACTTGTGGATTTTTCACGTCCTTCTGCACACGTGGTGAAGCCGACGAATATCAACCGAATAGTCAAGGAAGCGCTGAACATTGTTCAATATGGGAAAAAAGTAAAGGACATTACTTTTTCGCTCGATTTAGATGAAAGACTTCCTGAGATTGCCGCAGTGCCAGATCAAATTGTCCAGGTATTTATAAATATATTAATGAACGCAGTGGATTCGTTGGATGAACGCCGTGGTACGATCACTGTGCATAGTCGTCAGAATGAACATGCGGTTGAAGTGCTAGTGCATGATACAGGAAAAGGAATTCAACCTTCAGCATTGGAAAAAATCTTCGAGCCGTTCTATACAACAAAAACCACCGGCCAAGGCACAGGGCTGGGGTTATGGGTGAGTTACGGTATTGTAAAAAGTTTTGGCGGCGATGTGTTTGTTGAAAGTATTCCAGAAAAGGGAAGCACCTTCACCGTCTCGTTTCCCTGGAAAGGTATCTGATGGCGCAGCGCATATTAGTGGTTGATGATGAACAAATTATCCGTGAATCCCTTTCGTTCATTTTAAAGAAAGAAGGATATAATGTCGAAGAAGCGGCAAACGGCAAAGACGCATTAATGAAACATGAAGCAAATCCATTCGACATCATCATCACCGATATCGAAATGCCTGAAATGAAAGGAGTTGATTTGCTGAAACAAATTCGTCAGCGGACGCCGCAAACGTTAGTTGTTATTATTACGGCGTTTGGATCAGTCGAAACAGCGGTGCTTGCGCTGCGCGAAGGCGCCGCGGATTATATCTTGAAGCCGGTGAACTTCGATGATCTGCTGTACCGTGTGAAGAAGCTTTGCGATTACCATGCGCTTATTGTTGAAAATTCTCTCTTGCGTCGAGAGCTTCAGCGCACCTATGATTTCGATCAGATTATAGGTCAAAGCATGCCGATGAAGAAAATCTTCGAGGTTATTAAACGCGTTGCTCATAGCGAGGGTACGGTGTTGATTACCGGAAAAAGCGGTACGGGAAAAGAAATTGTTGCACGCGCTATTCACTACAATAGTCCGCGGCGCGAAAAAAGATTTATGCCTATCAATTGCGGCGCCATTGTTGACACGCTCTTTGAAAGCGAACTCTTCGGACACAAAAAGGGATCATTTACAGGTGCGACAGTGGACAAAGAAGGATTGTTGAAGGTCGCTGAAGGCGGCACTGTCTTTCTTGATGAAGTGAGCGAAATTCCAATTCAGCTTCAGGTAAAATTGCTGCGCGCCCTTGAGCAAAGAGAAATTACACCTGTTGGTATGACAGAACCAATCAAAATTGATGTACGCATTATTGCGGCCACGAATCGAGATCTGCGCAAAGAAGTAGAGAACGGCAAATTCCGTGACGATCTTTATTATCGTCTCAATGTAGTTGAAATCGATTTGCCGTCTCTCAAGGAACGTCCTGACGATGTTCCCATTCTCGCACAGCATTTTCTTGATGCCTTTAAAAAACAAATGAGCAAACCAATTCAAGGATTTGCCAATGAAGCGATGCGTGCCTTGCTTCAATACCAATGGAAAGGAGAAGTGCGTGAATTGGAAAATGTAATTGAGCGCGCAGTCATCTTTTGTGATGAAGAATTTGTCGGACTTGAACATCTTCCGGAATATATGCGACCCACAGAAGATATTCCCTCTGTTTCTTCCGGCCATGGGACGCTCAAGGATGCAGTGAGAAGTTTTGAACGGCAATTCATTCAACAAACTCTTTCGGCTTGCGGGCAGAATAAGGAGACAGCGGCTAAAGTACTGGGCGTTAGTCTTTCTTCGCTTTATCGCAAAATAGAAGAGCTGCAAATCCCGGCGCGCTGAAAAGAATTGTCCATATCTCCCCTTAGAAAGTCCTTTGCGGCTTAATACAGGGTTACGCAATATGTCGTGAACATGGAGCCTTATTCCCTGAATAAGTTTTCTAAAAGTAAATATTCTCATATTCGTCTGTTGGAAGCACAACGTCACAACTTCTAATTTGTAAGAAACCCGTCTAAAATGATTTCCCAAAACCTGCAATTTAAAAAGAAAAAGGGTGCTGACCTCGCACAATCAACCATTATTTGCCGAGGCATGTTTTCCTGGTAATGCTGGCACATTCCTTGCAGAATATTTTATTAGAATTGTTATCGTTGTTTACAGAAGAGAAATATATGAAGTTACGATGGTGGGTTGTTGGAATTGTTGCCGTTGCCGCTGGCGGCATGTTTATGATCAAGCATTTGGTGGATACCAAGAAAACGTTTTTCAATTTTGTGGATAACAAAAATGAAAAGAGTTACGGCAGGTTTCCCAATGAGATTCATGAAACAGAATTTGATGACACAGATTTTGTAGCATAACTTCATTACGTAGGGCATCGGACAAAAGGAAACTTTACCATGTCCAATCAACTCGGTATCATTTCAAATGAAAGACCTCAAGCGGCATCAAATTCTACCGTCTCCCGCAAACGTGTACTCGTTTTTAGCCCGGATTCAGATTTGGCGCGTTTTCTTCTACTCAATCTTGAAGATGAATTCCAAATTGTCCGCGAACACCAGCTGGACCACTTTGAACAAGCAGTCAAAGATATTTCACCAGATTTAATTTTAATCGATCTCTTCACGTTTTCTTCAGACATCATCAAACAACTCGATATCGTGCGCCGTACGGCACATACAGCTCCAATCATCGCCTTGCGCGCCTATATGCCCCTTACACCTGAAATGAACAAATCTATTGACGATCTTACTGATGCAGTTTTTTATAAGCCTGTTGACGTGGAACTCATTACACAAGCGATTGAGGACTTATTAAAATAAAACACATGAGGGCATGGTATGTTCAAACCTAGCGAATAAATAATTCCGGGGCTTTTGAGACAGAGGTATTTGCACTAAATTGTCTTTCGTTCTCACAAAGCAATCTTGTAGGTATCCACTTGAAAACTTTTATTTTTGATCGTAGTGAACTTGACCATCTGGTTGAGATTCTCAAACGCCGTGGCTATAAGGCTATCGGACCCGTTGTGCATGATAGCGCAATCGTGTACGACGAGTTGAAAAACACCAGCGACCTTCCCGTTGGCTGGACTGATGAACAAACAAACGGCACGTATCGATTAAAAAATCGTGATGATGCCGCTGTCTTTGGTTGGACAGTCGGTCCGCAGTCGTGGAAGAAATTTCTTTTCCCGCCAATTCAAAAAATATTTGCAACCCATAAAAGTACAAAAGGGCTTGATCTCCCGAACTCGAAGCTACAAACATCACAAGAACCAACACCAACAAAATATGCTTTCTTTGGTGTACGTCCTTGCGATTTGAAAGCTATCGCAATTCAAGATAAAGTATTTCTTGGCGGACCATTTATTGATCCGGTGTATGAAAGAAAACGCACTGGTAATTTTATTGTGACTGTCAATTGCGGGCAAGCAGGCGGAACCTGTTTCTGTGCGTCCATGGGTACGGGACCCAAAGCAGAATCTGGATTTGATCTGGCACTGACAGAAGTGTTGAATGACAAGCGCCACTACTTTATCGCTGAAGTGGGGACCGAACAGGGGGGGGATGTTCTCAAGAGCGTGAAGTGTACAAAAGCGACTGATGAAAATGTTGTGACTGTCAATGAAATTTGCGAGAAGACAGTGAAACACATGGGGCGTTCACTCGATACATCGAATTTGAAAACTATTCTCTATCAAAATTCAGAACATCCCCAGTGGGAGCGAACAGCCGCACGATGTCTTACATGCAGCAACTGTACGATGGTTTGCCCCACCTGTTTCTGCGCCACGGTAGAAGATGTGACCGATCTTGCAGGTACGCAGGCAGATCGTATGCGAAAATGGGATTCCTGCTTCACACTTGATTTTTCATACATTCACGGCGGGAGTGTACGCGCTTCTGTAAAAGCACGCTACAGGCAATGGATGACGCACAAACTGGCATCGTGGGTGGATCAGTTCGGTACATTTGGTTGTGTCGGATGCGGACGCTGTATTACGTGGTGTCCAGTCGGTATCGATATCACGGAAGAAGCACGTGCAATTCGTGAAAATCAGTCATGAGAAATCATTATCATTAAAGGAAATGTGCTATGGAAGATCTGAAAAATATTCTTGCAGAACATCCGTTCTTCAAGGGACTCAATGAAGAATATTTTGCACTCATTGTCGGCTGTGCATCCAACATACGTGTTGATGCCGGCAATATGATTCACCGTGAAGGTGAAGAAGCAAATCACTTCTACCTTATCCGTTCCGGGAAGGTAACCCTCCAAATTATGACGCCGAACAAAGGGCCCGTGATTATCGAAACGCTCCATGAGGGTGATATTCTCGGTTGGTCGTGGCTTGTGCCGCCCTATACATGGCACTTTGATGCAAGAGCGTTGGATCTCACGCGCATGATTGCCCTCGATGGAAAATGTTTACGCAACAAGTGCGAGAACGATCATCACCTTGGATATGAATTACTCAAACGCTTTGCTGATATCATGATGAAACAACTCGAATCCACACGCTTACAACTTCTGGATGTTTATGGCGACCGATCCTGAATTACTATCCCTGAAAGTGGATTACAAACGGAATCCAATGCTTCCATGGCCGTTTCAAATCCGGCGTGTGAAGCATGAAACTGAAGACACATTCACCGTTGAATTGGAGCCTCTGGGTGCATTGGAAGAATTTGCATATCAGCCCGGTCAGTTCAACATGGTATACGTGTATGGTGTCGGTGAAATTCCGATTTCGATTAGTGGTGATCCGGCAAACCCGCGAATACTTGTGCATACAACACGTGCAGTCGGCACTGTGACGAAAGCGATGGATAAAATGCGGCGAGGAGATATTTTAGGTATTCGCGGCCCGTATGGAACACCATGGCCTGTAGATCAGGCAAACGGATTGGATGTCGTTTTCGTTGCTGGCGGCATAGGACTGGCGCCGTTGCGTCCAACATTGTACGAGGTCGTCGCACATCGGGAAAAGTATGGAAAGGTAGTGTTATTGTATGGAACACGCACGCCCTCGGATGTTCTTTTCCGGCAAGAATTGGAAAACTGGCGTGCACGCTTTGATTTGGAAATTTACGTTACTGTTGATAGAGCAATGAGCGGTTGGCGTGGGAATGTTGGGGTGGTGACAAATCTCATCTCGCGGGCGCCGTTCGATCCACGAAATACGTTGGCGTTCGTCTGCGGTCCCGAAATTATGATGCGGTTCACCGCAATGGAATTGCACAAACGCGGTGTTGATAATGAACATATTTTCGTTTCCATGGAACGTAATATGAAGTGTGCAATCGGTTTGTGCGGACATTGCCAGTTCGGATCAGTCTTTGTCTGTAAAGATGGACCTGTTTTTCAGTATAGTAAAATCAAAGATATGTTGGTGAAATGGGAAATTTAATATAAAGAGCGCGAAGATGTCACCTAAAAACACGAAGGCTCCGAAGACGGCTGCCAAGAAATCCCGTAAGCCAAAACTTGCTGTATGGAAATTTTCTTCATGCGACGGGTGTCAATTAAGTCTCCTTGATTGCGAAGATGAACTGCTCGCCATCACGGACCGCATCGAGATTGCGAACTTTCTGGAAGCATCTCGTGCCGTCGTGAAAGGTCCGTACGACATTTCGTTGGTGGAAGGCTCCATTACCACACCGCATGATGCAGAACGCATTCACCAAGTACGGCGGCAGTCGAAAGTTCTCATTACTATCGGCGCATGTGCAACAGCCGGAGGGATTCAAGCCCTTCGCAATTTCAAGGATGTGAAGCAGTTCATTGCGGCGGTCTATGCAAATCCGAAATACATTGAGACATTAAACAAATCTACACCGATTGCCGACCATGTTTTTGTAGATTTCGAGCTGCGCGGCTGTCCGATTAACAAGCTTCAATTAATAGAAGTTATTATCGCGTATCTCAATGGCCGCAAACCAAACACACCGTTGTACGCTGTCTGCATCGAATGTAAGCGGCGCGGAATTACGTGCGGTCTTGTAGCGCATGGTCCAACGTGTCTTGGCCCTGTTACACAAGCAGGATGTAATGCACTTTGCCCGTCGTACCATCGTGGCTGTTATGGTTGTTTTGGCCCGAAAGAAACTCCGAACACATCTGCATTGAGCGCATACTGGAATTCACTCGGCGTCAAGGATGATGAACTAGTACGTTTGTTCCGTGGATTCAACGCTTACGCTGAAGCATTCCGAAAAGAAAGCGAAGCACATGAAAAGTAAGACGATAAAAGTCGATTACCTTGCCCGTGTGGAAGGTGAAGGCGGAATGTTAGTAAAAGTCAGCGGTAACAAAGTTACCGATGTCAAATTTAACATCTTTGAACCGCCCCGTTTCTTCGAAGCATTTCTCCGCGGCAGGCATTACAGCGAAGCACCGGATATTACTGCACGTATCTGCGGTATATGTCCGGTTGCATACCAAATGAGTTCAGTGCATGCAATGGAGAATGCCTTTGGTGTCATTGTTGACGGACAGCTCCGTGCACTTCGCAGATTGTTATATTGCGGTGAATGGATCGAAAGTCATGCGTTGCATATTTTTATGTTGCACGCACCGGACTTTCTTGGTTATGCCGATGCGATACAAATGGCGAAAGACCATAGTCCCGTTGTCCAAATGGCATTAAAGATAAAAAAGATAGGCAACGACATTGTCAACCTCATCGGTGGAAGGGAAATTCATCCAATCAATGTTCGTGTCGGCGGTTTCTACAAATTGCCAACGAAGAATGAATTAGAAATATTGATTGAGCGATTAAAGTGGGCAGTGGATTCATCCATCCAGACCGTAAAATTTGTCGCGAAACTTCCTTTTCCCGATTTTGAACGGCCCTATGAATATGTCGCACTGCGCCATGGACGTGAATATCCGTTTAATGAGGGACGACTTGTTTCTAACAGAGGATTCGACATTGAGATAAGCGAATATGAAAACCATTTTATGGAAGAGCACGTATCGCATTCCAATGCGCTTCACTCTATTTTGAAAGAACGCGGTGCATACTTCGTCGGACCACTCGCGCGCTATAATTTGAACTTTGATAAACTTACCTCTGCTGCACAGGATGCCGCCAAGTCGGCAGGTATCGGAAAAGGAACAAACAACCCTTTCAAGAGTATCATTGTGCGATCCGTGGAGTTGCTCTATGCCTGTGAAGAAGCGCTGCGCATTATTAAAGAGTATGAAATGCCCGAGAAAGCAGCAGTGGATATTCAACCGAAACTGAGCACCGGATACGGTTGTACCGAAGCACCCCGAGGTATTCTCTATCACCGATATCGTTTGGACGAGCGAGGAATTATTCTGGATGCGAAAATCGTTCCGCCAACATCGCAGAACCAGAAAACTATCGAACAGGATTTGCGCGAATTCGTGCCTTCACGTTTGCATCTTTCACAAGAAAAACTTACATGGCAATGTGAACAAGCAATACGGAATTACGATCCGTGCATATCTTGTGCAACCCACTTCCTGAAGCTTGAGATCGAAGAAGCACAAAACAGAACCAACCGTGAATTCGATTGAACACAGCAGCAGGAAAATTCTTGCTATTCTTCCGACGAGAAATTATTTGTATTCATTTACCAATAAAGCAGGAGGATGTCTATGGCGAAGCTTGGCGATGTGATGGATTACTTAAAGCACAACAATGTACAGTATGAAGTGATTGAGCACGTCCCAGCGTTTTCTGCTCACGAAGTAGCTGTTGTCTCCCATGTCCCGGAAAAAGATCTGGCAAAAACTCTTATTGTGAATGCCGATGGAAAATTTTATATGGTGATCATGCCCGCCGATCACCGGCTCGATGATCATTTGCTGCACGATGTTTTAAAAGCGAAGCATGTACATCTTGCGTCTGAAGAGGATTTGCAGCAGATATTTCCGGATTGTGAGGTTGGCGCTATGCCGCCCTTCGGAAATCTCTACGCCTTGCCAGTGTATACCGATAAAGCGCTGGCAGATGACGATGTGATTGTCTTCAATGCATGTTCGCATACGAAGTCTATTCGGCTTAAGATGTACGATTTTCTGCGGTTAGTGAAACCGGTTATCGCAGAATTCTCGCAGTCACGTTTCGAGATTCAAGAACCATAATGGTTGAAAAACCTTCTGAAGGTTTTCGGGTATTTGAACAGGGCAACCTTCAGAAGGTTCTCGTAATCGGTATTGGCAACGAGTATCGCAGTGATGACGGCATTGGATTAGTGATTGTTCGAAAGATTCGCGAACGACTTTTATTATCCGTTAACGTAAAAGAAGAATCAGGTGAGGGAGCAGCGCTGATGGAAGCATGGCAAGGATATGAAAGTGTCATCCTTGTGGACGCGGTTTCTTCGGATGTCAAACCGGGAACGATATTTAAAATTAATGCAGGGAAAAAAAACGTGCCGGCGAAGTTCTTTCGTTACTCAACGCACGCATTCAGTATGGCAGAAGCGATAGAATTAGCGAGAGCAATGAACACTCTCCCTCCAAAGCTCTTTATCTATGGCATTGAGGGTGCAAACTTCAGTGCAGGGGTAGGTATCTCGCACGCAGTGCAGGAAGCAGCAAACCGAGTTGTCGGACAGATTTTGAAAAAGATACTATAGAAGGCCCGCTGCTGTTTGCCGTTGTAGAGTACTAAAAGTGGTAGAACGAAAAAGAACATCATTCTTTATCTAAGGAGTAATGAATGCAACTCCCCATGCAACCATCAATCCACCAGGACGAAGCACCTCAAAAAATAGAGAAAATGAAGCGAGTAGTTCGGCGGATAAAATTTGAATCTGAACTTGATCTTAACTTCGGCGAACGCGTTGCTGAAAAAGCGTACGGCCAAAAACTTCTCAGCTGTATTCAGTGTGGAACATGCAGCGCCACTTGTCCGCTGGCACATTATATGGACTACACGCCGCGGAAAATTATCGCAATGACCCGCGAAGGATTTAAAGAGGAGGTCTTAAACTCACTGACCATCTGGCTCTGTGCGTCTTGTTACTCTTGTTACGTCCAATGTCCCCGCCAAATTCATATCACTGATGTCATGTATGCACTCAAACGCGAAGCAATTCAAATGGGCTTTCATCCGAAACGCCTTGCAATTCCGATTCTTGCTCAGGAATTTTACAAGCGAGTTTTAAAAGATGGCCGAAATACGGAAAGCTGGCTGCTCATCAGTCTCTATTTGCGTACGAATCCTTTCAAAATGTTGAAGGAATCTATTCTAGGCTTGAAACTATTTTTGCGGGGCCGTCTCACTCTTGGCAAAGAACATGTCAAACGGCGCGATCAGATCCATGCCATTCTTGAACATGACAAAGGAGGGCAGCCATTATGAAATATCTCAGTTATCCCGGCTGTTCACTGCGAAGTACTGGACGTGCATATGAAGAATCTATTGTTGCCGTTTTTAAAGCACTGGAAATTCAGCATGAAGAATTGAAGGATTGGAACTGCTGCGGTGCTACGTCTTATGTCTCTATTGATGAGACTGATGCTTTTGCGCTTGCCGCCCGCAATCTGGCACTTGCTGAATTGCAGTCTGCAGAAGGCACAATCAATTTGGTAGCGCCTTGCAGTGCATGTTATCTTGTTCTCTCAAAAACCGAACGTTACCTCGAAGACTATCCAGATGTCAGTGCAAAAGTGAATGCGAAGCTCGATAAAGCCGGGCTTCACTACAGTGGTCGCGTTGAAGTACGTCATCCCCTGGATGTACTGGTGAACGACTATGGCCTCGAAAATATTGCTCAACGCGTTAAATATCCATTAAAAGGATTGAAAGTTGCGTGTTACTATGGATGTCAGGTCGTGCGACCTTTTGCTAAGTTCGACCACTCTCATTATCCTGTAACGATGGATAAGTTAGTGCAATCGTTGGGTGCGGAACCGGTCGATTGGCCGTTGAAAACAAGATGTTGCGGCGGCAGTCTCACGGGTACTACGCAGGAAGCTGGATTGCGTCTTAACCGCTTGCTTCTCAAGGAAGCGGAGAAACGCGGTGCCGATATCATGGTAACATGCTGTCCGCTCTGCCAGCACAATTTAGAATGCTATCAGGAACGTATCAATCGTATATATAAAGAAAAGATTGATTTGCCGGTAGCATATTTTACGCAGCTTATTGGTGTGGCACTCGGGTTGCCGGAAAAGGAACTTGGAATGCAGCGGCTCTTCAAGAAGCCGTCGCTGGAACATATCACACATCCGAAAGGAGAGATGGCCAATGCATGGTAATGGACACAATGGACCGATGCGTATCGGATTTTACGTTTGTCATTGCGGACACAATATTGCCACCATCGTGGATGTGAAAGCAGTTGCCGAGTATGTGAAGACACTGCCCGGTGTTAGTATTTCGACCGAGTATAAATATATGTGCTCCGATCCTGGACAGGAACTTATTCAGAAAGATATTAAAGAACATTCGCTTAACCGAATCATTGTGGCGTCGTGCTCGCCATTGTTGCACGAACACACCTTCCGCACCGCTGTGGAAAAAGGCGGGCTCAATCCTTATTACTTTCAAATGGTGAACATCCGCGAGAATGTTTCGTGGGTTCACACCGATAGAAAAGCGGCGACGGAAAAAGCGAAAGATCTTGCCCGCGCAGCAGTACAGCGTGTGTTTCATCACAAAGCTCTGGAAACGAAGCATGTAAAAATTCATCCCGATGTGCTTATTGTTGGCGGCGGTATTGCCGGTATTCACGCGGCGCTCACACTTGCAAATGCCGGCAAGAAAGTGTATCTCGTAGAAAGAGATCCAACAATCGGCGGACATATGGCAATGTTCGATAAAACATTTCCTACACTCGATTGCGCTGCCTGCATTCTTACACCGAAAATGTCGCAGGTGAAAAATCATCCGAATATTACCTTGTGGACGTATTCGGAAGTGTCAAAAGTAGATGGGTATGTCGGTAACTATAAAATTTCTGTTCGAAGAAAACCGCGGTATATCAACGAGGAATTATGTGTCGGGTGTATGGATTGCATCGAGAAGTGTGTCTATAAAGAAGGCAAGACACCCGACGAGTTTAATGTGGGGCTGAGCAAGCGGAAACCGATCTACATTCCATTCCCACAGGCAACCCCACAAATTGTTCTGATTGATAGGGAAACCTGCATTGAATTCAAATCCGGCAGGTGTAAGAAAACTTGTGTCGAAGCATGTGATCGGAAAGCGATAGACTTTAAGCAGAAAGAAGAGATGAAAGAAATTGAAGTTGGTACAATTATTCTTACTACCGGTTATCAAATATTCGATGCGACACGGATTCCTTTTTACGGCTATGGAAAATATCCAAATGTATATACATCGCTGGAGGTTGAACGGCTTGTCAATGCTTCCGGTCCTACCGGCGGTGAATTGATTCTTCGGGACGGCCGCCACCCGAAAACAGTTGGCATCATTCATTGCGTTGGCTCGCGCGATAAGAATACGAACCGCTGGTGTTCGCGTACCTGTTGCATGTATTCGCTGAAGCTCGCACACCTGCTCAAAGAGCATACCGACGCAGAGGTCTACAATTTTTATATTGATATTCGGGCGGCAGGAAAATCGTACGAAGAATTTTATGACAAACTTCTTGATGAAAATGTTCATTTTATTCGAGGACGTGTTGCTGAAGTATCCGA
>Ga0182027_10004707_pt1 | contig 21051 bp, 16 predicted proteins | sample 712E1DmetaG_FD_121300 | JGI IMG/M metagenome (GOLD analysis project Ga0182027, IMG submission 121300) | Permafrost microbial communities from Stordalen Mire, Sweden - 712E1D metaG (Illumina Assembly) | ecosystem: Environmental > Terrestrial > Soil > Wetlands > Permafrost | place: Sweden...
CGGATACCGAGAAAACGTTGGTGAATTCACACCTTGCCGACCTTTCTCTCATGGCTCCGGCCGATGTTAAAAATTTCAAGTTAGCCTGGAAAACGATTGATTTAAAACGCCGTCAGGACATAATTGCCAGACTGGTGGAACTGGCAGCCGATAGTGTTGAATTAAATTTTGATGCTATCTACAAAGCCTGTCTTGTCGACCCCGATGCCGAAGTCAGGAATGCTGCAATTGACGGTCTGTGGGAAAACGAAGACCCGTCACTGATGGTATCTTTAATCGACCTGCTGAATAACGACACTTCTGAAAAAGTACAGGCGACTGCTGCGCTGGCATTAGGCCGCTTTGTTTTAATGGCAGAACTTGGTTCATTATCACCCAGGTATGGAAATGTGTTAGGACATATACTACTTACTTTCGCTGGCGACAATAATAAACCAATTGAGGTGAGGCGTCGCGCGCTTGAGGCTGTGGCGCCATTAAGCATCGAACAGGTAAAAAGCGCCATCGAGGACGCCTATGAAAGTCACAACGAATTGCTGGCAATCAGCGCGGTTTACGCCATGGGTAAAAACTGCGACTCCAAGTGGCTGCCTTTCCTGTTAAAAGAAATAAAAAGCAATGACGCCGAAATGCGTTATGAGGCAGTATCTGCTTGCGGCGAGCTCGGTGACGAAAACATCGTGCAGTATCTTCTCCCTGTGGCAAATGACCCTGATATCGATGTACGTCTGGCAGTCATACAATCGCTCGGCAAAATCGGTGGGAATGAAGCCAAACAATTCCTGCAAAAGAATACCGCCGACCCTAACGAGGCAATACGCGAAGCAATTGAACAAGCGCTGAACGATATATCCATTCAAGACGACATGACTATTTTAGAGATGGCGCCCCCACCGGACATCCATGAAGATTAGAGGGAACAAGGTCGTCATCCGCCCTAAGAAACCTTCCGATGCGGAAAATGATTATCTGTGGCAGACCGACCCGGAACTATCAGCGCTGGATGCCATGGAACCGAGCACCATGCCCTTCAGGGAATTTTATCGGGAATACATCGGCTGGCTGAAACATTCTAATTCCAACCGCATTTCATTTGGTATTGATACGCCCGATGGTAAACACATCGGAAATTGTGTCTACTACAATATTGATGAACCTAATCAGGAAACTGAGATCGGTATCATGATCGGGAACCGAAATTATTGGGGTAAAGGATACGGCACCGATAGCATCAATACATTAATCGACTATATTTTTCGGGACCGGAAGTTCAACCGGGTTTATTTGAAAACGCTGGAAACAAATCTCCGCGCACAAAAGTGTTTTCAAAAATGTGGTTTAACACCTTGTGGATTCAGAGAAACAGAAGGCTATAAATTCCTGCTCATGGAGATGTCCTATTCACAGTGGCGGGAACTGCGCAATAATCCCAAGCGAAACTAGCGGTCATCTAATACATTTTTGAGGTTTTAAAAATGAGAAAATCATTACTACCTTCGGGTGGGGTAAACCTTTTTCAGGGAATTAAAGCCAAATGCCGGGAAGTTGAAGCATCCGGCCAAAAACTCTACCGACTGTCGATCGGTCAGCCTGCCGGACCGGCTTTACTGAGCGCGAGAAAAGCTGCTGCGGAAGCAGTGATGAGCGACAAGGAATCAATGCATGAATATCAGGATAACGGCTCTCCCGGGATACCGGATTTTGCCAGGCGTTTTATTCAGGCGCATTTCGACTTTAGCCTGGTGGGCAAAGACGTCGAGTATCTGCCGATACCGGGTAATAAACCGATGCTGGGAGTGGCGGAGTTGGCCTGCGGTGCTGCACAGACACAATTCATCATCGGGACAACCGATAAACCCGGTTATCCTACGCCGGCCGACTGGTCGCAATATCTCCGACTGAACCAGTATTCTTTGCCTTTAAATACAGGAAACAAATTTCGTTTCAAAACGTCGGATATTAAAAAAGGCACGAGACTGTTGATGGTAAATTATCCGCACAATCCCTCCGGCCAGATTGCTACCCGCGAGTGGTGGTTGGAGATTTGCGCTTATTGTCAGAAAAATGATATCCGGCTTTTTAACGATAACCCGTATTACATCCTTTCTCACGTCAAAGAGAGTTGCGCTTTAGTTACCGTGACTGCCGACTTCCCGGAGCTTTCCTGGGCAGAGGCGTTCTCAGCCTCTAAAGTTATCAGTAACGGTACCGGCTGGAGAATCGGCGCCATGGTCGGCTCACCCGATTTTATCGGTGATATTGCCACGATAAAAGGTAATACCGACAGCGGTTTTGTCGCGCCGATGGCTATCGGCGTGCTCAATTCAATGGAAAATGACAAAGTGAATGTGGCAGCCTGCCGGGAATTGTACAGGCGTCGAATCAAAATTATAATATCTATTTTAACCGAACATGGCATGAGGTTAGCTATCGAACCGGGTGCCGGGTTCTTCACGCTCTGGCAACGACCGGACACAGCTTTCGAGGAACCAATCAAAAATGCCGAACAATTCAACTATTTGATGATTGAAAAAACCGGAGTTGTTGGCGTCCACTTCGAGCCGTATATGCGATATTCCGTCACAAGTGATATCGAAGCGATGACTCAGGTTATCGATGATGCCTTTGCCCAAGCAAACGTCGGCTATAAATAAAGAGAAACTTCAGCTCATTTTTGTCATTCCTGTCCCGTTATTCATAGGATTTCACTTCAACAGGAATCAACAATAGAGACGTACCATTAAGCGAAAACCCTTCCTTGTCATTCCTGTCCCGTTGGTCACTGGATTTCACTACGACAGGAATCTACGTAATTCGAAAGTATAATTAATAAATGAAAATTTAAAAATGCTATTACGTTTTCATCCTCGCCAGTAAACCAAACCGTACTCTTTATATCGGCATGACCGATGATTTGATAAGGCGAGTCATGGAACACAAACAGTGCCTCGTACCTGGGTTCTCTAAAATTTATAGTGTAAAAATGCTGGTTTACTTTGAGCAAACCGAACTGGTACTTTCAGCAATAACCAGAGAAAAACAATTGAAAAAATGGAAACGGGCATGGAAAATCAGGCTGATTCGAAGTGTAAATCCTGAATGGAACGACCTATATGAAGAGCTGGTATAAGAATGGATTCCTGCCTGCGCAGGAATGACAATTAAGGAGTGGATTCCTGTACATTTGCTTCGCCAAGTATTTCGACTGTGGTCTCAACCATGCGCAGGAATGACAATTAAGGAGTGGATTCCTGTACATTTGCTTCGCCAAGTATTTCGACTGTGGTCTCAACTATGCGCAGGAATGACAATTAAGGAATGGATTCCTGTACATTTGCTTCGTCAAGTATTTCGACTGCGGTCTCAACCGGCGCAGGAATTACGATTAAGGAATAATGATTCATATTATATTCTCCTTAAAAGATGCAGGGATAACTCCATCCATACGATTTCGTGTCTCCGCTGTTATTGTCGCCAGATACTTGAGCAAAGTCGATAGTACAAATAACAGGGTACTCAAGCGTAGTGTAGAGTAACTCTCTGTGGTTCACCATATTGCAGAACCTATTTCTCACAACTCATCACTCATCGCTCCCCATTGTAAAGGGCACTTGACATTTTAAAAATACTGTGTTAAATTAGTAAAAGTAAAGGTTACTTTACATTACATCAAGGCATAAGGAAGACTAAAATTCAAAACAAAATTAAAGAATTGCGAGAACAAAACAACTTGACGCAACAGGATTTAGCGGAAAAAGTCAGTGTCTCCCGGCAGACGATTATTTCCCTTGAAAGCGGCAGGTATAATCCCTCTATTTTTCTGGCCTATAAAATCGCCGGGGTTTTTAACCTGACTATTGAAGACATATTTCTATTCGATGAGGAGAACCTGAAATGAACGTTGAGAAACATCTTAAAAGTCAGCTTTTATGCGCCATAGCATTTATGGTAATCGGTAGCATTGCTTTACTTACTCTGCTCACATTATGGATTTCGGGAAACCTCGATGGTAAGCTGGCAGGCATTTTTATAGGCCTGACTCTTGGATTTTTACCAGTAGGAATCGGTTTGGTCATGGATTATTATAGAATTAAACGTAATCCTGTCATGCGAAAGCAGATCGAATTGAAGAACGAAGAAAGAAATGTTTTTCTCAGAAACAAATCCGGGTACGAAGCGCTAAATTTGATGATCTGGTTGATTTTTGGGTTATGGTTTTTGAATATGTGGGTGAATATAGCGTCTTTTTAGGTTTTCCCGGTATTGTTGGGGATGATGGGCATAAGCTATTTTACATTTCTCGGTGTCAACGCTAAAAAATACTAAAAACCATTGGCTGAGTCTGTCTTGAAATGACGTAGATAGGTCTGAGATTCAGGATTTAGAAGGCTCTGCAAAAGCATTTTCCAGCGCCAGCTTATCCATTTCCAGTTGCACAGGAATCGGGTAATCTCCGGTGAAACAGGCCGTACAGAATGAATCTGCCGGCATATTTACGGACTTCAGTAATCCTTCCAGGCTCAAATACCCCAGCGAATCAGCGCCAATAAACTGCCGTATTTCCTCAACAGATTTATGTGCAGCGATAAGTTCCTTCCGGGTCGCCATGTCGACACCAAAGAAACACGGATATTTAATCGGAGGTGCGCAGACGCGCATGTGGATTTCCTTGGCTCCTGCCCGCCTTAATAAATTCACGACTTTAGGCGTGGTGGTCCCGCGGACAATACTATCGTCTACCACCACCATGCGTTGCCCTTTTAACATTTGCGGCAGCGGATTGAATTTGAGTTGCACACCGAGGTCTCTGATACGCTGGTCGGGTGCGATAAACGTGCGTCCCACATAGCGGTTTTTCAGTAATCCTTCACAGAATGGTCTGTTCGCTTTCTGTGCGTATCCGATGCCGGCAGCCGTAGCTGAATCAGGTACCCCCATCACCATATCGACGTCGACGGGGTGTTCGATAGAAAGCCTTTCGCCCATTGCCTGTCGGGTCGGGTATATCAACTGACCGTTAATGATACTGTCCGGTCGTGCAAAATAAATAAACTCAAAAATGCATAAAGCCCGTTTACGCACCGGCTCCTTGAAGCTCTCCACACCATTTTGATTGATACGCACGATCTCTCCCGGTTCGATTTCCCGGATAAGTTTGGCGCCGATATGGTCGAGAGCACAGCTTTCAGAAGCAACTACCCAACCGCCATTGAGCGACCCCAGACATAGAGGTCTAACTCCCCAAGGGTCACGAATTATGTAAAGCGTATCCTTTGTGAGCAGGACCATTGAATAGGCGCCCTGAAGACGGCGTATGGCGTATCTGATCCGTTCCACCCAATCTGCAGTTGGAGCTGAAAGAATAAGATTACCGATAACCTCGGTATCCGTCGATGTGCGGAAATGATAGCCCTGTTCGGAGAGTTCGTGGAATAAATGTTCGGCGTTGACGATATTGCCATTATGGGCAATAGCCATGGTGTCGATGCCGGTGCCGAGTACAAGCGGTTGAATATTGATTCTGCGACTTGAACCGGTGGTTGAATAACGGTTGTGGCCGATGGCTATATGACCAGTTAATTGGCTTAGAGAGTTTTCGTCAAAAACCTGTGAGACCAGCCCCATATCGCCGTAGAATTGGATTTTCTTACCATTGGCAGTTGCAATACCGGCGCTTTCCTGGCCGCGATGCTGAAGAGCAAAGAGTGCAAAAAAGGTAAGCCGTGCTACATCCTCACCAGGACAATAAATACCAAAAACGCCGCAGTTTTCGTGTAAGTTTGCCACTTTCTCCCCGGCTTTCCTCTTCTGACTTTATTATAACCCTCAGTCGGCTTCCCGGTCAAACGAAGTGTTATCTTCAGATCAGCTTTTAGTCTGTTTTAATTACCGAGAATATTCATATCGGCGAAAGTCCACAGGCCGAAGATCGCAATTGCAGGTACTTACGAAGAAATGTATACTTAACGGAGTAAATGTGCGGTATCAAATCTCCCTATTATTTTTCCCGCACACGCAGGAATCCATGAAAAATCCCTCTGTATCTACCCCGTATTATTTAATATCATTCTTTATCCATAATGAACCAATACGGGGCTAAGCCTTACAAAGGGGAGCATTATCCCTCCCTTTTAAGGACAAAGTCACGTACTCGTTAGAGAATTATACGGGAGGGACAAAAGGGAGAATCAGGCGTCCGGTGGATTCCTATTTTCAAGTGAACGAATACTCACAACGGAAAGCCGATAGCTGACTGCTACGTAGCCCCCGACATACCTGAATTGCTTCTGCCTTTGATTTTCAATTCCTGACTCAATTGCAGATAATTAATCACATCGGCGCGGGTGAGTATACCAACCAGTTTTCCCTGATTTAACACCGGAATTTGATTAAGGTCATATTGCGCAATCAATTTCATCGCGGCTTTCAAGTCATCTTCCGGTTTCACCGTATGGATAGGCTCACGATGCATCACCTGCGCTACTGGCGTTAACGGCCACCTTTCCTGAGGAATCCCCTTGATATCGCTGATCGTCACCACTCCTGCCAGATTATCGCCTTCGGTAACCGGTATTGCCCTCTTGCGTTTTTGAATAAAGACCGTTTGTACCAGATCGGCGATAGTTGTATCAGGGTGCACCGATTCAATATTTTTCTCCATCACCTGCCCGACAAGTACCCCGGTCAGATGCTCTCTCAATGTAGCTTCATTGCGACTGTTATCCGCCGCACTATTCAGGAACCAACCGACAAATACATACAAAATGCCATTCAGGAATCCATCCTGAGTAAACAAAGCAATCCACACGCCTAATGCCATCAGTATCCAACCGAAAATACGTCCAATTATCGATGCGATATTCGTAGCTTTACCGAATTGTCCCGTAATTTTCCAGAGAATCGAACGAAAAACACGCCCGCCATCCAGCGGGAAACCGGGTAACAGGTTAAATATCGCCAGCGCAATATTAGCATAAGCCAGAAAGCCAACAATCGCTAATAATATAGTCTGTTTAGCTGCGGGTACATTAATGCTGAATACCGGTAATACCCAGTTTTTCCCCATGAAGTACCAGAATACCCAAAATATCAAACCCAAAACCAGACTGGTCAGAGGACCGACGATCGCCATTACAAATTCGACCCCCGGTTTTTCCGGCTCTTCGGTCAGATTACTCACACCGCCGAGTATAAAGAGTGTGATATTGGAAACCGGTAGACCGCGGGCTCGAGCCACCAGTGAATGGGCCAGCTCATGCACCAACACCGATAAAAAAAGCAGGAAAGTCGCCAAAAAACCGGTAATCCAATACAAATAATTATGCCAACCCGGGTAATTGGCGGAAAATTCCTGCCCGAATAACCACGTAAAAATTATTAATGCCACCAGCCAAGTATAATGAACTGCTATCTCGATACCGGCGATGCGGCCGATACGTAATGACCCTCTCATTTCACACTCCTTACCGCTTAACTGTTTTCAGCATCATTTTAACGTATGGGTTTGTTTTTGACAATGAATTTATTATCTGAAAGTTTATTCTGTTATAAATCTGGTATATTTTTACACTTTGTACTACCGGATCACTACTTTGCAGCAACTAAAGTAAGTCTTTTTACTTTATCGTTTACAGGTTACAAATTGCTAAACATAAATCGTCCTGGTACTAAAAGCAGGCAGCGTACAGTATCAGCTAACCTGTTCAGGTTGTTGACAAGCCAATAATGCTGAGATTATAATTTGGGAGTATAGCAACAACAGATAAGTCAGATTCGCATTTTGACAATCGCCCCATTGATTTTTAATCTTTAAGTGTTTGCCAAAAATGTAAATATCCAACAGATGTAATAAATTTAAGAAAAAGGGTGAAAGGAGGTTGTTTACCAATAAGGTATTAAACGAGAATACACAGGTAAATAAAAGATTGGTGGCGGAGGCGGTATATTATCAGGTAGCGATTTATTTAAAGTGTTCTAACAAGCGTGGGCTAAGAAGTAGTCTGCACTTCTAGAAACAAATATAAAAGGAGAAAGGAATAATAAATGAAACTGAATGAATTGAAAAAAGCGTTGAAAGGTGTAGATATCGTCCAGACTACGCCGTTCAATAAGGATGGCAGCGTTGATTTAGGCGCAATGCGCGCTAATACCCAATGGCTCCTTCCTAAGACAAAAGGCAAAGATTTTATCATCACCCCGATGGGTAGCACCGGCGAGTTTTATGCAATGTCCGAAGAAGAATGCAAGTCCGTTGCCAAAACCGTTGTTGATACCGTAAAAGGGCAAAATATTACCTTCGTTGGCGCAGGCCGCGCAGGAACCCAGGAAACCATTAAAATGGCTAAATATGCTGAATCCATCGGTGCTGATGGCGTTCAGGTTGTTCTTCCTTACTATCATGTTCCCGAAGAAGACGGTATGTATTCTCACTACAAAGCTGTTGCCGAAAGCGTCAATATCGGTATCATGATTTACAACAATCCTGATGTTTCCGGCTCCTGGATCAAACCTCCATTAATGGCTAAATTATCCAAAATCCCGAATATCGTCGCCTTGAAAGAAAACAGCGGTTCTATCCAGGCTTTCTATAATATGGCCAGAGCCATCGATCCCATGGCCATTTTCTGCGGTTTGGATGTCCAACAGTATGCTTATGCATCTCTATTCCGCTGCTCCGGTGTTGTCAGCGGCTTGGCCAACTTCTGCCCCGAAATGGTTTATTCGGAGTATGAAGCAGCTGCCGCCGGCGATTATGCCAAAGTTAAAAAGATCATGGATTCCTTCGCTCCTTTCTTCGAATATATCGGCAAGATTCATGAAGCCCATTACCCCGATACCGCAGCCAATGGCCGTTCCTGGCCTATGTTCTTGGGCGTTCTGAAAGCCGCTCAGGACCTCGTCGGTTTGACCGGCGGGACCACCAGGGCTCCTCTTTATGGACTCACCGATGCTGAGAAAGAAGACCTTCGCGGCTACCTCAAGAAAATGAAAGTCCTCTAATACCAGATTAAAACGATGCCTTTTATGTCATGATGAAAAAGGGGGGTGCACGCCCCCCTTTTTTTTACCAGTCAAAATCGAATTATCCCAAATTAAAAAACGATAAAGTATATATAAAGAGTAAATACCGGCTGTATGTGTGGATAGAATCCCCAGCAGTGCTATAATATAAAATAAGTCTTGCAATAGGATTTGATAAAAGGAGGACACTGTGGCTACTAGAAAAATAGTACCGGTACATAAAATTGATTTAGATAACCCGATGGGGGGATTCCTCCGCGGGCACATCCGTTCGATGGGTTACACCGATTATGATATGAAGCGGCCGTTAATAGGCGTTTGTAACCCTTGGAGTGAAATGAACCCCGGTCATTGGCATTTCCGAATGCTGGGTGATGCCGTCAAGCGCGGTATCTGGGCGGCAGGCGGGTTTCCATTGGAATTCCCGACAATTTCAATGTGCGAGGTTTTTCACGATATTTCTACTTTAATTTACCGGAACCTGATGGCCATGGAAACAGAAGAGATGCTGGCATCGACACCTATCGAAGGCGCAGTTTTATTGAGCACTTGCGATAAAGATGTCCCGGCTCAAGTTATGGCTTTAGCGACCGTCAATAAACCTGTCATTATCGCCACCGGCGGAACACGTCTTTCCGGATATTATCAAGGCAAGACTGTGGCCTGCTCTACCGATACTTTGAAGATGTTGACGAATCATAAGGCAGGTGTCATCAGCGATGAAGAGCTGCATGACGGAGAAATGAACTGCTTCTATAATACTTGCGGGGCTTGCGGCGTCATGGGAACCGCCAATAGCGTTCAGGCTATGGCCGAAGCATTAGGCTTGGCATTACCTGGCACTGCGGATATACCATCCGTATATGCCCAACGGATCCAGGCGTCTGAAGCTGCCGGCATCAAGATTATGGAGTTAGTCAAGCGGGACATACGCCCCTCCGATATCTTGACGAGACCTGCCATTGAAAATGCCATCCGCGTCCAAATGGCTACCGGCGCCAGTACCAATGTAGTTATTCATCTTATTGCCATTGCCCGCAGAGCAGGTATCAATCTTACTTTGGATGATTTCGACCGTATCAGCAAGGAAACGCCGGTCATCGCTAATATCAAACCAGGCGGCGATTACACGGTTGAAGACCTGTATCATGCCGGCGGTGTTTTAGCGGTTATGAAAGAACTGGAACCGCTACTCGATACTTCGGTCATGACGGCTAACGGCAAGACCCTGAAGGAAAATCTGAAGGGCGTTCAAGTCAAGAATCGGGATGTAATCTTCCCGCTTTCCAGTCCTGTACAGGCAGATGGCGGTATTGCGGTTGTTCACGGTAACCTGGCTCCTGATGGCGCGGTTATCAAAACCGCAGCAGCCACACCCAAACTTTTACAGCATACCGGACCGGCAGCTGTTTTACCTGATGGTCCCGGTTTTGGCGTAGATTTTCATTCCGAAGACGTCGACCGTATTTTCGCCGACATCACTCCTGACCATGTTATCGTCGGCCGCAATAAAGGACCGGTCGGTGCCCCGGGCATGCCTGAAGGCGGTAATATCGAATTACCCAAACACATACTCAAGCAAGGCATACGCGATATGGTTCGCGTCGTTGATTACCGGATGAGCGGTACTTCTTTCGGCACTATTGTTCTGCACGTGTCACCTGAAGCAGCGATCGGCGGACCTCTGGCTATCGTGAAAAACGGCGATATGATCGAACTGGATGCCAGAGCCGGGAAATTGAACCTCCTGGTCGAGGATAGAGAAATCAAGCGCAGATTATCAGAATGGAAAGCCCCTGAGCCTCCTTTCAAGACCGGGTATCGTTCCTTATGGATGGACCAGGTAAATCAAGCTCAGGATGGCTGCGACTTTAAGTTCAATGTCGATGAGAATTGGCGTAAAAACAAAAACTCTGTTAAAAAATCAACGAAATAATACCTGTTTCATAAATAAAACTTTATTAGTCAACAAAAAGGAGAGAATGAACCATGGCAATAATCGATTTTGGAGGAACCAAAGAAGAGGTCGTCACACGGGAAGAATTTCCATTAAAGAAAGCCCGTCAGGTACTTAAGAATGAGACAATTGCGGTCATAGGTTACGGCGTTCAAGGGCCGGGGCAAGCCCTGAACCTGAAAGATAATGGGTTCAACGTAATCATCGGACAGTCCAAGCAATTTCCAGAGGACTGGAAACGCGCCGTGGCAGACGGCTGGAAACCCGGTGTAGATTTATTTGAAATCGAAGAGGCTCTTAAACGCGGGACGATTTTCGAATTACTGGTCTCCGATGCGGCGCACAAAGTAGTCTGGCCGCTCGTTAAGAAATATCTGAAACCAGGCGATGCGCTTTATTTCTCACACGGTTTTTCAATTTGCTACAAAGACCAGACCAAGATTATTCCTCCGAAAAATGTCGATGTTATCATGGTCGCGCCTAAAGGCTCGGGAACTTCACTTCGTCGTAATTTTCTTTCCGGAGAAGGGATTAATGCCAGCTTTGCGGTCTATAACGATGCCACCGGACACGCCATGGAGCGCACTCTTGCTTTGGGCGTCGGAATTGGCGCCGGGTATCTCTTCCCGACCACGTTTGAAAAAGAGGTCTTCAGCGACCTCGTAGGCGAACGTGGTGTATTGATGGGCGCATTGGCAGGTATCATGGAAGCTCAGTATGACACCCTGCGCAAGCACGGTCATACTCCCAGCGAAGCGTTTAACGAGACGGTTGAAGAATTAACCGAAAGCCTGATTCGACTCGTTAGCGAGAACGGCATGGATTGGATGTATTCGAACTGCTCTGTGACGGCGCAACGCGGCGCACTCGATTGGAAGCCTAAATTCAAGAAAGCCGTTATGCCTGTTTTTAAAGATCTTTACGAAAGAGTCGCTTCCGGCGCCGAAACCGCCCGTGTTATCCGTGCCTGCGGCGGCCCGAATTACAAAGTCCAATTAGGTAAAGAACTTGCAAAAATGGGTAACTCCGAAATGTGGCAGGCAGGCAAAGCCACCCGCGCCCTACGTCCGCAACGGCAAGGAAAAGCTGCAACCAAAGCAGCTCCCATGGGCACCGCTGGTAGAAAATCTATTTAACTATAATAAAGCATCGTTTGTTTATAAAATAAAAAAGAGAGGGAGCGCGAAAGTGCTCCCTCTCTTTTTTCTCCTTTGATATAAGATGAGCAGGGTTATACCATTACCCCCCCTCACTCTAGCTCTCTTCCGAAAGTACTTCGGACTGCGACCCTCAGGGGGCGAGAGAACTAGCCGTTACCAGCCTCTGCTCTCATTTGCCGGCTATAGTACTTAGCAACGCTAATGTAGAGAGGATGAAAGTGAGGGAGTAGGCTGAAAGCTGACGGCTGAGTGCTAAATCAATAAAATCACAGCGGTAACTTCAGCAGTTTTCTGGCATTCTCCTGGAAAATTTTCTCCTTCTCTTCGGCAGAGATCGCCATCCTTTCAATCGACTCTATTGTCTCCTGAGTATAACCATAGGTGTATTTCATCGCACCGGCATATTTCTGGGTGCCCAGTGCGCGCCGTTGTGCCGAGCTTAAGGGCATATCCGTCCCGAAAAGCAGGTGATCGACGCCGAAAAATTCGTATCCGCACATCAGTGCTGACGTGCTGCCGTAAAGCGCTGTGTCATTGTAGAACTTGCGCAAATTGGGAACCCTGACTCTTTGTCCGAAGAAGGGCGCCAGACCGCCTCCACAGTGGTGAGTGATAAATTTGATATTCGGGTAGGTTTCAAAAACCCATGACGTTGCCAGACATTCCATCGCTGAAGCCGTTTCATACGGCCAGTTATACGAGCTTTTAACGTGATGCGTCGGCATGGCGTTACCCCAGGGATGAATCCACAACGGCAAATCATGACGTGCCATTAACTCGTATAGTGGTTTAAACTCGAGGGCATTCAATGGTTTCTCATTAATATTGGTAAATATTTGCACTCCCGCGAAATTCAATTCGACGATCGCCCTTTCAGCCTCCCTGACTGCTGCTTCGATGTCATTCAAAGGCAAACAGGCTACCGCTGCAACAAATTTATCAGGATATTTAAGCACCAATTCGGCCATTTCATCATTAGCCATTTTGGCCAATTCAATAGCATCGCCCGGAGATACCAGTATTTCCAAAGGAGATACTGCCACGGTTAATACCTGCATTACGCCCGGATATCTTTCTAACACATTCAATCTCACATCGAGCCTACTTACAGCCTCATTTTCCCAATAGTCCGGTAGATGGGAAAGCAGCGTGCCTGCTTTTTCTCTCTTGCGTAATACATCACCATACTTCTGCGGCACTATGTGAGCATATATATCAATTTTCATTCCTGTCTCCTAAAAATAATTTGCATTGCTCTAATATTAATCGGTTTTTTCATGTCCGCGCTGAATAGATACTGGTTAAATGTTATCATATGCTCTAACCGGCTACAAGACGTTTCCCCGGAAAGCCTGGTTTACTGTATTCTAAAAATCCGATTTAAATTTAATTATTTTTTTGTAGGGTATCTGCCAGTAATTGTGTTAAAATGTTAATGAAACAAAAGTGGGGAGATGCTAATATGGCAATATCTACAAATAGTCCGGAGAAAAAGCAACTAAATATCAAAACACTTACTTTTGGCGATTTTACCTGGGTAGATATTGTCGAGCCCACAGAAGAAGTTACAAAATATTTGATTGAACATTATAATTTCCATCCTATGGATATCGAGGATGCGCTCAGCCTCAGACAACTCTCCAAAGTGGAAGAATACCCGAATTATATATTTGTGATTTTCCACCTCCTCAAATATGACAAAGCCACCAAGGTCAGTATCCGGAAACAATGGTCGGCATTTCTCGGCGACAAATTTCTGGTCACCCTTCACCCCAAAGAGCTTACGGCATTGGATGAATTTTACCATGAATGTGAGCTCAGTGAGGACGCACGGAAGGAGTATTTAAGCCAGGGGTCCGGATACCTACTGTACCAGATACTTGACCGGGCTCTCGACTCTTATTTCCCTGTCCTGGATAAAATTATGAATCTGACGGATGCCATCGAGGATAATGTCTTTAATGAAGGCATCGAGGCGGCTCAGGAATTGAGCAGCTTGCGCCGGGATATTATTACGCAACGCCGTGTGATGTTTCCAACGCGGACGTTGTTGGTCGAGTTGGAAAAGAAAATCAAGCGATTCAGTACCATTGACCTCACGGTCTATTTCAGCGACCTGATGGACCACATGAATAAAATATGTGAAACTCTGGACGAAAATACCGATATCATTGAAGTCTTCAAAGACGCTGATTATCTCTTAAGCAGCTATCGTGCCAACCGCGGGATTCGCGTTCTGGTAGTGATGCTGGCCATGGTCTTGCCGCTTGTCATTGTCTTCGGTCTCTTTAGTGTATATTCAGCCTTCTTTGGGTCGGCCGCGAGAAGTGGCACCGAGATTTATGGCATTTTAATTGCAATCATTATTGTATTCTCCGGCGGAGTGATCCTGTTCCTGCGCCGTAAACACCTCATTTAGTATTCAAACCATTGTTATAAAAAAGCCAATCCTTGTTCCATTCTGGCGAAGGCCAGAATCTATACCATTTTGTAATTTCACTTCGGCAAGAATCCATATTAACTCTTGCTGTCATTCCGGCGAAAGCGGGAACCCATCTTACCGCCTTGCCTACTGAAACGAGTCAGCAATTTGTTATAGAATATACATACTAACTGGAGGAGAAAATCAATGGAAATAATTACCGGCATTCACAAAATTGACGGCGTCAGAGGTGCTAATTGCTACCTGGTTGTATCGGGGACTGAACTTGTCTTGATCGATACCGGCATGCCCGGCAACAGCAATAAAATCATTAACTATGTCAAAGGGCTGGGGAAAAACGCCGCAGATATTAAATATGTTATTCTAACGCACGCCGACATCGACCACATCGGCAGCGCCGCAGAAGTAAAAAAATTAACCGGCGCGCAACTGGTGATCCATGCCAACGACGCCCCTATGCTTGCAGGTAAAAGTCGCATGAAAATAATCAAGGGACCGATTGGACTGTTAATGAAAATGATGCTCACTTTTATGCGTTTTCGTCCGGTAGAAGCCGATATCATTATCAAGGAAGATACTGAAATTGCCGGCTTCAAAGTTGTTCATACTCCGGGACACACTGGCGGCAGTATCAGCCTCTATCAACCGGGAAAACTAATCTTTGTAGGTGATGCGCTGAAGAGCGACTCCAAAGGTAATCCCAAATTCCCATCAAGGCTTCTCTCCGCAGATATCGTAAAAACCACCGTATCGTTAATGGCGATTGCTGAGTTAGCTTTTGATTTATTACTGCCGGGACACGGCGCTCCGGTAAAAGATAATGCATCCGCCAGGGTTAAAAATCTATTGAAAACATTAGGTTAGAACAACCTGATTTCGACGGTTCAACGGATAAAAATACAATTAAGCCAACAATTTAGAAGTGCCTTGCAGAGCGTAGCGAAGAATCTCCATCCCCACTAAATACAATAATAAACGCACTGAGATCTTATCCTCTCAGTGCGTTTTTTGGTATACGCTTGATTAATCAGCTTACTTTTTAGCAGGTGGTTGTTGTCCATCGATTCCGGCCAAACCCCCGATAACATTGACCAGCGATGAATCGGTCGGGACGACTATCTTGGAATTGTTAGTGAGCGAAGTTTCCACTGCCTGTAACTGGCGTAGTAATTGCGCGTTGCCTTTGAAGTAAAGGTCGGCTGCTTCGTTCACCAGTTTAATGGCTTGAGCTTCACCATCAGCTACCAGTACTTTCGCCTGCTTCTGTCCCTCGGCTTGCAGAATAGCAGCCTGCCTTTGTCCTTCAGCTACCTTGATAGCGGCTCTCCGCTCTCCATCAGCCTGAGTCTCACGGGCGGTCGCAAAGTCGACGGCGGCGATCTTTTCATTAGCAGCCTTGACCACTTTATTCATTGTTTCCTGGACATCGGAGGGAGGATTGATTTCTTTAAGTTCGGTACGTACAATCTCCAAACCCCAGCTCTTGGTTTCCATCGCCAGGTTGTTATACAATGAGCTATTAATTTTACCACGTTCACTGTTTGCTTCTTTTAAGGTCATGGTGCCGATGATGTTTCTTAAAGTAGTTCTCGCCAGGGCGACGATCTGCCGCATGTAGTTGAAGACATTATACTGCGATGCTTTCACACTCTCTTCGTCGGAACGGACTTTGAAATACACTTGGGCATCAACCTGAGCATTCAGGCTATCGCTGGTGATGATTTCCTGCAATCCGGCATCGATCATGTTTTCGGTGATATTGATGATCACTAATCTCTCGATAAATGGAATCAAAAACACAATGCCCGGGTTAGCGAAACGGCTATATCTGCCGAATCGCTCAATCAGACCACGACTGGTGGGTCTGACTGTATGAATTGACTTCGCCAGAAGAATGATAACAACAATAACAGCGATTATGATACCAATAATTGCGCCTGTAGACAACATATTTGTAACTTCCTCCCATTTTATTTTTCATTTGAGCCTTTTATCTTGCATTCACTATGCTACTCTCCTGACAACAAATTATCAAGTACATTTGATTGTTCATATTCTCAATTATAGAGATAAGTTTTCATCTGAAGTTTCCCAGTGATACGGGTATGTATAGAATAATAGACATCCCGATTTTCACATTTTGCTGATATCGTCTATCCTGTTTTTAATTACGATTGACTCAATGTCTCCGGTCCTGGGGGAATTTGTAAATAAAGAAATGGCTATGTATCATAGTAAATATCCACCAGACAAGATAACTAAAGTAATACTGAGGAGACATAGCAACTATGAAGATCGGCTCCTATACTTTTGAGGAATATGTAGAAAAAGTACGTGTTTTTCATGGCTATCCCGCTCCCGGTGTCGTTTTAGGCGGTATCATGGTGGATATGGCACGCCGTAATATGCCTGAAGATGGATTATTTGATGCGATTTCCGAGACTGATAAATGTTTACCGGATGCAATTCAACTGCTTACTCCCTGTACCATTGGCAACGGATGGATGAGAATTATTAATACCGGGCGTTACGCACTATGTCTTTATGAAAAACACTCCGGCGAAGGAGTGAGAGTATTTATCGACCCGAAAAAATTAAAGGGCTTTCCCGAACTTAACAATTGGTTTTTCTCTCTGAAACCGAGAAAGGAGATTAATAAAGAACGTCTCATGGCGGAAATCAAGAATTCCGGCACCGAAATATTGAGCATACGCCATATTACAGTTGATATTAAATCACTTCCCTCCAAAGAAGACTACTCATACGCTATCTGCCGGATATGTAAGGAGTCTGCTCTGGTCAATGACGATGGGATATGTCTGGCCTGTCAGGGTAAAGCTTATATTTCTTAACCCGGTTTAAATCCTTTCCATTTCATACTTGCTCTGGGTATTCTTTACCTCTCAGTCTAATATTACGATTCGAATGATGATAAAGTAACAAAACTTAAAGGTAAACATAACAAATTCGTTACGAAATAATATGGGTTTCCCGGCCTTGTTTGATTATCAATTTGGACTGTTCCATTAGAGAGCAGACAGTTAAAATGGATAAAGTGCGAGAAAATTAAATCGTTGTTATGATAACGGTTATTTAGATATAGAATAATCTATGCGGTGAAAATAGCTTAATCTTACGTGGAATAAACATCCTATGTTTATATGGCAAAAAATATCAATTAATACAAAAGCTAAACGATATCAAATAATCGCAGGCATCCAGGGACAAAAATTCCCTGGAACTGAGCGGATTTACACACTATTTCTACAGCGATGTAAATATCTATTGGAATATAAGCGATTTAATTATTCGTTTAGCTCTTATGGTATTTTAATTCCACATTGTGCTTATAAGGTTCGACATCCTTGTTGTGCCGGTAGAACCATATTTTCGTTAATTCCACCAGGAACAGGTAGACAACAATAAAGCCTACCAGTACCAGTAAAAACGTCATTGGTAATGGTACGAAATTAAAGATTTTACCTAATGCTGTAAACGGCAAGATAATGGCCACACCAAGCATAACAGCGATGTTAATAGTTAGCCATTTGTTAGGTTTACTGCGGAAGAAAGGTATAGTTCGTGTACGAATAACAAAAATGACCAAGGTTTGCGTAAAGATAGATTCCACAAACCAGGCGGTTTGAAATAACGGGGCCTTAGCTTTAAAGACATATAGCATCACAAAGAAAGTAGCAAAGTCAAAAATAGAACTGATCGGCCCAAAAACAAGCATATAATTACGGATAAAAGAAGTCCGCAACCGCTGTGGTTGTTGCACATAAGTCTGGTCTACATTATCGATGGGTAGTGCCAGCTGTGCGAAGGAATACAAAAGATTTCCGAGTAGCAGTTGAATAGGTAATGCCGGTAAAAATGGCAAAAACAACGAACCTAAGGCCGCGCTGAACATATTTCCGAAGTTGGAGCTTATCGCCATTTGAATATATTTGATGGTATTACCGAAGGTTTTACGTCCTTCAATCACGCCATCGGTAATGACCTTCAAATCATTTTTCATCAGAATGATATCGGCTGATTCTTTGGCAATATCTACTGCATTAGTGACTGAAATACTGACATCTGCTACTTTCATCGAAGGAGTGTCGTTGATACCATCTCCGATGAAACCCACCACATGTCCGTTGGCTCTCAAGGCATTCATAATCCGGTTTTTCTGTGCCGGATTAACACGAGTGAAGATATCCGCCTTTTCTACAATTCGGGCCAGTGCATCATCATCGATGTTCTCAATTTCGCTGCTTTGTGCTATGTTAATCGGTTCGATTTCACTTGTACGCGTAATTGTTCCGGTTTGAGCATCGAACTTTCTGCCGCGGCGGTACTGGTAGACCTGGAATCCGAGTTGGTCACAAACTTTCCCGGCAACAATCTCGTTATCGCCTGTCAGAATCTTGAGTTTGATACCTGCTTTTCTCAATAATTCCAGGGACTCTCCAGCGGTTTCTTTTATCGGGTCTGTAAAAGCGATAAATCCGATAAAAATAAGGTTATTTTCATCTGCTACCGCGTAAGTCGGTTTAACCTCCACTTTCCGATAGGCTACCCCTAATACACGAAACCCCTGAGTACTTAAATTCCGGTATTCGCTTTCAATTGTCTTTTTTGCTTCATCGGTTAATGCATGGACTTCTCCGCCCAACTCATACTGTGAAACTATCTTTGCGACTTCTTCAGGAGCTCCCTTGGTAATAATTAAGTTATCCTGATTCTCTTTCACCACCACAGACAGGCGTTTTCGAACAAAATCAAAAGGTACTTCATCAATTCTTTGATATTGGTCTGTGTTTACTTCCTTGTGTGCGAGTATCGCCTCATCCATCGGGCTACGCAGGCCGGTTTGATAACGACTATTTAATATGGAATAAAGGAAAACCTTTTCCGATTCTTTGTCTTCGATATCGACGTGTCGAATGACCTCTACTCTATTTTCCGTTAACGTCCCGGTTTTATCCGAACATAAAACGTCCATACTACCAAAATTTTGAATGGCGGCTAATCGTTTGACAATAACCCCCTTCTTGGACATGGCAAGGGCACCGCGGGAAAGATTGATGGAAAGAATCACCGGTAATAGCCCCGGTGTTAAGCCAACCGCCAGAACAACTGAAAAAAGTAAAGAACTCATGATATTATGCTTTTCCAGAGTGTTGATGAAAAAGACTGCAATAATCAGAATAAAGGTCACCTGCATAATGAGATAGCCGAATTTTCTCAATCCCGTCTCAAACTCGGTTTCCGGTTTTCTTTCCGCAGTTTTCCGGGCGATTTCTCCATATTCGGTAGCTCCGCCGGTCTTAACAATTACGGCAGTGGCCAAACCGGCCGTAACTGAGGTTCCCATGAACAGGTAGTTATTCCATTTTCCGCTATCGGTTTTATCTGTAATAGGGTCAATGGTTTTTTCCACAGGGAAGGACTCGCCGGTTAAAGCCGATTGGTCGAGAAAAAAGTCGCGGGCGCTGATTATTCTGGAATCCGCCGGGACAATATCTCCCGCGGATAACTGAATGACATCACCGGGTACCAGTTCCGAGATTTCGATATCCCGTTTGGTCCCATCTCTCGAAACCGTGGCTGTAGTGGCAACCCGTTTACGCAAGGCCTCAGCGGCTTTTCCCGCACGGTATTCCTGCGTAAAATCTAAAAAAGCGCTTACGAGAACGATGACTATAATAATCCCTGCGTCACGCCAGTCACCAGCAAAACCGGATACAATAGCAGAAATTATCAGGATGAGAGTGACCGGGCTGCGGAAATGCAGCAGGAATTCAACAATACCCGACCTTTTCTTTTTACGTGCTATCTCATTAGTGCCATACATCTCCAAGCGTCTGGTAGCCTCTTCGGTGCTAAGTCCGGAGGTCGATGTTTCCATCTTATTTAGAAATTCATCTGTCGAAAGCGATAAAACTTCCACGGTATTTACCAGTTCGGGAGTACCCGCTAACTTCTTTTTATCTTGTTTATTCGACATCGGCCCACTCTTTAAATTAGATTCATAATTACCTTTTTAGAAACACATATTATAGTTTAATCCTTTAACCTCATCGCAAACAACCCTTTTTTGAAATATTTTTAAGTAAAAAACATGAAAAATAGAAAAGTATTTGCTATTGATTAAAATTGACATTATTTAATAAAGTATTTTAGAATACATCATATTAAACAGGAGCTCATTTAGAGAATTCCTCATGTTTGAGATGAAACAGTCGAATATCGTTTTACTTACACTTACGCTTTCCAGACTTTTGTCCGGTGTGCTTAAATTGCATTCTTATATAACGTAAAAATAACCTGACCTAATTATCAGCTAGTGTAATGTACCAGTAATAACTAGACAAGGGCGTATTCATTACATTATAATAAGAGCATGTGGAAAAAAGCGGATGCCTTAGTTATAACGCAAGAACAACAAATAATCATGGATGCATGGATTCGGGCGAAGA
>Ga0182027_10004708_pt1 | contig 21049 bp, 13 predicted proteins | sample 712E1DmetaG_FD_121300 | JGI IMG/M metagenome (GOLD analysis project Ga0182027, IMG submission 121300) | Permafrost microbial communities from Stordalen Mire, Sweden - 712E1D metaG (Illumina Assembly) | ecosystem: Environmental > Terrestrial > Soil > Wetlands > Permafrost | place: Sweden...
CATCCGGCCGAAATCTGGCAGATAGATGGTCGCCGCATCGGGGCTAATATAACAACTGGCCACCCGCTGTTGCCGGCATTCCGCCACTACGATCTCTCGACTAGCATAGTCCTCAATCTCAGCGACCAAATCCCTCACCCCGGAAGGCAAAATACCGAGAACTGCGGAATTCATGTGAACACTAACAAACTGGCGTCAGATTCAACTCCTGTTTGTCTGGATAGAAATGTGCTTTGACCGCACTACTCACGTACAGAACGTCTGCATCCGCCTCATAGTCTTCTACAAAACGAAGCATGTATGCGGCTTCAAATGGGGTTCCCATTATGATGGCGCTATCGATGTATGGAACACCTAGATTCTTAATCCTGTGAATCTCAGCGAACGTGCTCTTCCTCATCATGGCCTCGTAACCATTAAGAGCGTTGGAAACTACGATTCGAAGAAGCATATCGGCAGTTTGGAGTTATCTTACGGAAGAATGGTATCCCGCAGTGGAAGTTGGTAGCAATTATTTATGGATTCAATCGAGGCCCTCAAAGCCAGTACCTCGCGAGAGTGCCTGATCGAAAAGTTTTTTCATCGTCAGCTTACCGACGAATCACCAGGGGTTTCGAATCTCGAATGTGATAGGATTCGTTTCGGCTCGGCTACGATCACCATCGAAGTGGCACCGTTGTGATTTCGGATGGCTTCAGTAACGAACATCCGGCATTATAAATTGCCGCCAACTAACCCGTGCTTGGGCTTATCCTCATTGTGATTTGCATAGTAATCGGTGCCAACATGGGCAACGGGTGGGCGGGATTTTTCGTTGGGCTGGTCATTCTGTGGATATTCACGTCCGTAAAGAACTCGTTGAAAGGTTCGGCTAAGGCAGCTCCTCTCCAGCAACAGCCAACTCCGACCTCGTACCGTTCGCCCTATCAGCGCCAGCAATCACATTATGGCGTCCCCCCTGTTATCAGCAGGGTTTCGCTCCGGGCCGAGCTGACCTGGTGCGAGCCAGAAAGGTTGGTTCAGATTGGCTCCATCTCCTTCAATTCCGGGCTTGTCTATCTCTGTGATGGATTCTCGGACGAGCCCTCGGCAATCAACACAATGCTGCCGGTCGCGAGATCGGGCGACGGTGCCGAAAAGTTGCCCTATTATCCGTCGTATTCTCAGTTCAGTCCTGCCCAACGCACATGCTACCTCCAATGGCTGGCTGCCGGCCGAACGGACGCCAATCCCGCGTCGCGCGATTTCGGGTATCTGTTCACCTTCTTTTACGGACTTGAACGGCGACTATTCATCGACGAAGACCACAGCGAGTCGCTGGCGACGGCAGCAGCAACAATTCTACAAGAGTATGCGGCATTCGGCGTATCGCATTCACTCTCGAACTATTTCTCCTCCTATCTTCATTTTTGGGGATTCACGCAGGGTGCTGCACGCTACGCTCAACTCTGGCCTTGGATAGTCGGGCTTCCCAATAGCATCCTGCGCGAGGATGCGGTTCGACTTGTGCTGCACAGCCTGAGCGCTTGGGGAAAACCGCTTCCTGCCGAGGTAGCATTTGACGTGATGCTCAACAACCCGGAGGTGGTGAAGCCAAGTATCGCCCTTCGAAAACACGGATCTCCGTTTCACGAGTTGTTTCTCGCGCGCTTCCGCGAGGCGCTGCCAAACGGCGCACCCCTCATAAATCCGGGCACCTCCAGCAAGGTGGAGTACCTATCCGGCAACATCGCTTTGCGGGGGTTTTCGATGTCGGCTGGCCGGAAACGTAATCTCTCGGTCCAGGTCAATCGGACATTGATAGATAGGGAAGCAGGTACCCGCTGCATGGAGGTTTGGAACCAGGCGGTGAGCGAGATGAAGCGCTATGAGCGGGTAACAAAGCATGTGTCGCCAAGTGGATTCAGTATTCGCTCTTTCACAGCCCTTCCAAAGGAACTCCGCACAAAACAAGTAGAGACCCTGCGTCCGCAGTGGCAGCAGTTCGTTTCCTCCATCGGAACCGTAGATGGGCACGTGATCCTGAAGACCAGCTCGTTAGCCGGTTTTCTAGGAATTGGCCTCAAGGATTGGCTCACGAACCAGCAAATCGACGACATTAGCGTCGCGGCCCAGGCATTCAGCTACGAAATCGCGCCGGCACCGGCCGACTATGGATCGCGCTGGCGGGCCGAACAGGAGGTCGCCCTGATACCATTGACTGGACGGGAACCGGGCAAACACAGCCCCCCATTTCTGGGGATCGCGGCACTTATTCAAATGGCTGCGCACATCGCTACGAGCAACGGCGTCGTGGACGCAGGTGGCGGCGAAATGACAAAGGCTTTGGTCGATTCCAGCGGCTGCACACAGGCTGAGCAGGAACATCTACGAGCACTGGCCAATCTCCTTCTTCGAGACACTGACAATGCTCCTCGCAGCTTATCGGCGGTCGTGAAAAACATTCCGGCCGAAAGTGCGGCCAGTATGGCGAGGACACTCACCCGGATAGCCGCTGCGGACGGTGTCATTACCTTGGAGGAAGAGAAGGCCCTCTATGGTTTGTTCCGTCAATTGCACGTCCCCCGTGCCCTTGGCAGGGGAATGATCGCGGAAGTCGGAGAGCCACGAGAGGTGGTTGCTGAAGGTGCGGATGCACCGGTAAGAGGTGAGGCGATCCCGCGGCCATCCAAGAAAGCGCCCGCTAGACGCCCCCTCTCGCTGGACCATAAGAAGGTCGAGGCCATAGAAATCGAAACCCGCGAAGTAATCGCAATGCTTTCGCGGGTCATGGAGGAATCAGAGTCGGAATCCGAGCCGGCACCCTTCGAGCCAGTTTTGCAAAAGGCCGCTGTGCCGGTTATGGAGGGTCCGGATTGGACGATGGGCCTAGATCCCCAATTCGTGCCTTTGGCCGCTCGGCTTGCTGGCAAGGATCAATGGTCCCAAGAGGAACTGAAAGCCGTCGCCTCTGAATACCACCTCATCCCATCCGCCGCCGTGGATGCCATCAATGCATGGGCAGAGGACGCCTTGGGCGACTTCCTCCTGGTTGGAGATGAGCCCGTCAGTGTTCAAAAGCATTTGTTAACAAGGGCGCCGACCTGATATTAAGATAGCCGCCTCCGCAATAGCCCCGAACCACCATGTCCATTTCAGTAAAGCCCCGTGAAAGGGCCGCTGTCCTCCAATCGCTCCAAGCGGGGCTTGTGCCCAAGATTGGACTTCATCTCATTCAGGTCGGCCGAAAACGCGAACTCGACAGCATGCTGCGTGATCTTGGCCAGATCACCGACGAGGGGGCTTCCTTTCGTTTCGTCATCGGTCCATTTGGAAGCGGCAAGTCATTCTTTCTATCGCTAGTCCGCACGCTGGCGCTCCAAAAGAAGGTAGCCGTCGTTTCTGCGGACATCACGATGGAGCGGCGCCTCTATGCTGGGTCTGGCCAGGCTCAGGCATTGTTTTCCGAGCTGATGCGTAACCTTGCCATCAAGGCGCGCCCCGAGGGTGGCGCCCTGCGCAATCTCTGCGACGGATGGATCTCAAACATACGGCAATCGGTCATTTCTGCGGGTGGAGATGAGAAAAAGGTCAAAGAACGCATCCAAGCGGATCTCAGGGATGTTCAGGACCAAGTGGGCGGGTTCGAATTCGCCGAGGTCCTGATGCGCTACTTTGAGGGGTTCACCTCCGGCAACGAGGAGCTTCAGGGAGCCGCCCTTCGTTGGATGCGTGCGGAATACACCACCAAGACGGAAGCCCGGCAGGCGCTCGGCGTCCGTCGGATCATCGAGGACGAGAATTTCTATGACAGCCTGAAGTTGATGGCCGTGTTTGCGCGGAAGGCTGGCTATACCGGCCTGCTGGTAGCGTTGGATGAGATGGTCGTTCTTTCCCACCGGCTTCCCAACGCCCGCGCCCGCCAGAGCAATTACGAGGCGATCCTCTCGATGTTTAACGATTGCATGCAGGGCGGCGCCCGAGGGCTCGGCTTCATCATGGCTGGCACGAAGGAGTTTCTTGAGGACCCGCGAAGGGGCATTTTCAGCTATGAGGCGTTGCGCACGCGGCTAGTGGACAATCAGTTTGCCGGGAGCGGATTCACGGACCTGACCGGGCCCGTCATACGTTTGCAATGCCTCTCCGCTGAGGATCTCGCCGTCCTCCTTTCGAACATAGCCACCGTTCAGGCCGGAGGGGACCCCGCAAAATGGTTGGTCCCAAAAGAGGCCATCCATGCGACCCTGGAGAAAGCAAACGCAACCCTGGGGGCCGAATTCTTCAAGACCCCGCGCGACATTGTACGGTCGTTTGTTGGCCTCTTGAACATCATCGAGCAGAACCCCACTGCCAGCTGGCAGGCGCTTATCGGCGACGACTTCATCCAGCGGCCAAAGGAGGCTCTGTCGGCGGAGGAAAGCGTGGCCGCCGTTGACGCAAGCCCCGATGACGACGGACTGGCAGCCTTCAAGTTGTAGCGGTGAGCGCGCCCGCGTTCAGCCTGCTTTCGGAGGGCGTGCAACAGGCAATTTTCCGCCTGGGCTGGAACGAGCTGCGACCGATCCAGGTCGAGAGCATCCAGGCGGTGGCTTCGACAACAGATGACCTGATTATCGCGGCGCGTACCGCCGGCGGAAAGACAGAGGCGGCTTTCCTTCCCATCATATCTGAGCTGGAGCGAGATCCCAAGAAGCAGGCAATTTATGTGGGACCGCTAAAGGCCCTCATCAATGACCAGTTCGAGCGTCTCGAACGGCTATGCGAAGACATCGGGGTGGCCGTTCATCGTTGGCATGGGGACGTTTCTCAGGCCGCCAAGCAGCGGTTCCGCAAGAATCCAGGGGGTATCCTCCTAATCACACCCGAATCACTCGAATCGAATTTTTGTAACTATGGCAGGGCCGTTCCGGATCTCTATGGCGGCCTGGCATTCGTCGTCATCGACGAGCTGCACGTGTTCCTGAACGATGTGCGTGGCCTCCATCTGGCAAGTCTCCTTGCTCGCCTGAGGACCGCCACAGGCCGGAATCCACGGCAGATTGCCCTTTCGGCGACCCTAGGCGACCCGGACGAGGCGCGTTTGTACCTTCGGCCCGACGACCCCGCCTCGGTGCGTCTCATTTCAGACCAGACGCGCACCAGAGAAGTGCGCGTCGGCCTTCGGACCAGCCTCTCCGGATCGGAAAATCGTCTGAAACCGGCAGAAATCCTAAACCTCTTCGACAGTGTAGTCGGGGAATACTGGATCAGGCCGAAGCCGTTGGCGGACGCACCGTTTGATTCAGTCCGCCCCCCTGACACCGCCCAGCCTGACGACGACGAAGATGAACCCGAGGAGGCTGACGACACGGAGGGAAGCACCCTAGATGAGATTGCCCATGACATTGCATCGGCCTTTCAGGAGGGCACCAATCTGGTTTTTGGGAATAGCCGGGCGACTCTCGAAGAGCTGGCTGACAAACTTCACAAGATAGGTGAGGTGCAGCATTGGGCCTACGATCCGTTTGTCGTTCACCACGGGTCCATAAGCTGGGACATCCGCTCCGACGTGGAGTCCCGTCTTAAAAGCGGTCGCCCCACAACGGCTCTCTGCACCAGCACCTTGGAACTGGGCATCGATATAGGTGACATCCGCGCAATCGGCCAGATCGACCCACCGTGGAGTGTCGCGGCGTTCGTACAGCGCCTTGGTCGGTCGGGACGCAAGGAGGGCGATCCGTCGATTATGAGGCAATATGTCCGAGAGGATGCCCCAAGCAGGGAGTCCTCCCTGACCGATTTGCTTTTCCCACGGCTCATCCGAAGCATGGCCATTATTGAGCTAATGCTCGCCAAATGGTTGGAGCCACGCGGCGCGCAGCGGTTGCACCTAAGCACCCTGGTCCACCAGACGCTGAGCTTGCTACGACAGTCGGGCAGCATTCCCGCAGCGAAGTTGCACCAAACCCTCTGTGTTGCGGGTCCGTTCCGTGCCGTCACCCCGCAAATCTACGAGCACGTCCTAAGGTCTCTAGGTGGGAAGGATATAATCGAGCAAAGTCCAAATGGCGACATGCTGCTTGGACTGGTGGGCGAGGCCATCGTCTCCAACTACCAGTTCTACGCTTCGTTTGCCTCAAACGAGATGTTCGCCGTGAATAACGCGGGCGAAAAGATTGGAGAACTACACCCGACTTTCGTGCCGCCAGTAGGCCGCGTTTTCCTGCTCGCGGGGAGACGCTGGGAGGTCTTGGACATAGACGAAAACACCAGGACCGTGATCGTGCGACCCGGCACCAAGAAGGCGGAGGTGAAATTCCCTGGCGATCCTGGGGACATCAATACGCGGATCGTCGCTGAAATGCGGCGAATTCTCTCGGGTTCAAAGATTCCGGCCTATCTTGACCCTGGGAGCCGACTTATTCTTGAGGCTGCACGCCTGGCATTTAGTCGCGCCGGACTGGGTCGCCGACCGCTGCTCACTGCCGCAGGGAAGATTCGGTGGTACCCGTGGCTGGGCACGAAAGGGCTCCTGACGCTGCACCTCTTCGCGGTCCACGCGAAGATGTCAGCGAAGGCTGATGAACTGTCGCTCGAATTTGAGACATCGGTCGATGGCCTGTCGAAATGGCTGGAAGGCGTCGTCCAATCCGACGTTTCGGCCGAGACGCTAGCCGGTCTGATGGAGATAAAGGAATTCGAAAGGTTCGACGGTATGCTCAAGGATGACGCCAAGAAGGACTATTCCCTTCTCGATTATGCCAATGCCCGGGACCGATTGGATATAGCTGAGGCAAAGCAAGCGGCCGCTAGCTGCCTTGAGGCTATGTCGGGCGGCGGCGCCAACGGGCCTACCCTGTCTCCGGAAAACTAAGACCTCGCCGCTAAAGGCGTACCTGTATAAATGGGGGTGAGTTTCCCCATACTTATACCTGTTATGCCGGCACGCCCCGATGACATCCTTCAACACCTCGCAAAATTCCCGGGTGCAAAGGCCAAGGATATAGCTGCGGCATTGGGCGCAGATGCTTCTGCAATCAATCGGATGCTTTATGGCCCGTTGGCTGGAAAGGTCCAAAAGGACGCCCAATATCGCTGGCACTTGGCAGGGGCTAAGAGGACTGAGGTTTCCGGCGCCAAGGATCAGCCAGCGGGAATTCTTGCGCGGCTGTGCCGATACTACCTCGAATGCCTCGAAGCGGACGATTCCGAGGGAGATAGCCTATTTGCCACCAGCAAGTTCGGTGACCTTCAATACGCGATACTTGGGGCGCTGCCACTTCTAGCCGACGCAGCGCCGAATGTGCTCCAAACGGACGATTGTCGCAGATTGATCCAGCGCGGTCAGTCAGGACGAAAGCGCATGAGCGTACGAATCGGCTACCCGATTCGCGTGCGAAGGATTCAGACCCCGAAATGGACCGGCCTTAAGGTGGAGCCTATCTCTTCCTTTGCGACACAGGCGGAAGATACCGGAGCCGTGCCATCGGCAGACCCCCGAAGTTTCTTTTTCAATATCGCCGCCCTTCGCGCGATGCCTGGCGGCGTAACCGATTCCCCAATGAGCGAGGCTCTAGCCCTCATGGATGAGTTGGGGCTCGGAGCCCCCAATGCAGACGCGCCCGAGTGGGATGAGCTTTTCCTCTCGCTTGCGCAAATCCGACCGCTCTGGGAATGGGCCGAGCCGCTTGATCCGTATTCGCTGAACGCCGGCCTGCAAATGGACAACGACCTTCAACCCGGGATCCACAACGCCGCCATTCTCTATCTTTCCGAGCAGTCTGAGTACACGCAGGGGTTGGAGACCGAACTCGGTTCGCTGGCGAGTGAACCGGATTCGGCAGTGGCGGCATCGGCGCTCGGTCGCTTCCTTAAGCCAACCTCAGTTACTGTCGTCGCAGACAACGCCCCGCTCCTTGAGGTCCTGCCTTTGAACAATGAGCAACGTGCCTCGGTGCAACGTGCGATGACGGCTCCACTTAGTGTTATTACAGGGCCGCCTGGCACCGGGAAATCGCAGGTGGTGACATCGATCTTAGTGAACGCGGCCCAACGGGGCCAAACTGTCCTCTTTGCCAGTAAGAACAACAAGGCGGTCGATGTGGTCGAGAAACGGGCAAACGGCCTCGCAAATGCGCCAGCGCTGGTTCGCCTTGGTTCGAAGGACAGGAACACAACCGTCGCGCAATTTATCAGCGGCATGATGTCCTTGAGCGTGCCAGCCGAAGCCGAGATCGCGCACAAGGAGGCACGCGAATCGCTGGAACGTGAGCAACGGACCTTTGCAGCTCTCGTTTCGGAGGAGGCTGCGACCTTCGCGCGGCGGAATACCGTAGATCGCCTGGAGCGAAAGGCCGAGGATGGACGCCGTGTACTCCCCGCGGCGACTTTCCAAGGAGCGTTGGATGGCAACCCTGTCTTTCAGGGTTATCCCTTTAGTGATCTTGATGTCGCCGTCGGAGCCGCAAACCGCTCCGCCCAGGGATTCATTAAGAGGATCTTCTGGCCGTTCATACGGAAGTCTCGCATGGACGCTCTCGACGCCGAGCTTAAGAAAAGCGCTCCATTTCTCGCGGAGTTGGGAATCACAGTTCCGGTCGGAGCGGCCACCGATGAGACAATTGCCGCGATTTGCGCGACGCAGAAAGACGCGCAGAACCGTTTTCAAGCTGCCGTCCATGTGGTCGAGTATGGCGCCGCGATCAAGGGTTTGAGAAAGAACCGCCGCCTGGAGGAGATTTCAGGCGACCTGGCCAAGCTCCAAGCTGGGATGAGCGAAGCTTCCCTCACCTATTGGCAAACCCGCCAGCGCGTGTTGCCAAACAAGCTCACGCTGGATGAGCGCCAGGCTCTGAGCCGCTATGCTTCGCTCCTTCAAAACCTCTTTGCTGGTGCCGAGAACGTGGGGCGCCTCATTAAACAGTCGTTGGACCTTTTCCCGAAAGTGAGAAAGGTGCTCCCGTGCTGGGCGGTTACCTCACTCTCGGCCAGGGGCCGCCTTCCGTTCGCCTCTGGCATCTTCGACCTCGTTGTCATCGATGAAGCCAGTCAATGCGACATCGCTTCTGCGCTTCCACTTCTCTTCCGCGGCAAGAGGGCCGTAATCATCGGCGATGGTCAGCAATTGCGCCATGTCGCAACCCTGCCACCGGCGCGGGACCGAAGGCTTCTCGAAAAGAACAACCTGCTGGATACTCACCTGGATTGGATGTATTCGGGCCGCTCACTATTCGACTTGGCGCTGAGCCGGGTGGAGACGGAAGAAGTTACTCTGCTTCGGGACCACCACAGGAGCCATTCGGACATCATCGAGTTCTCCAACCACCATTTTTACGGCGGAAACCTGCGAGTAGCGACCAAGGAGACAAATCTGCGCCGCCCATCAAACATGGCGCGCGCCATCGAATGGCACGATGTCCAAGGTCGAGTCACAAGGCCCGGCGGAGCGTCATGGGTAAACTCCGACGAGGCAAAGGCCGTGGTTAGGCTGCTTCGCGACCTCGTGCTAACGCGTGGCTACACAGGCACGATTGGCGTCGTTACCCCGTTTCAGGCACAAGGAGCCCTGATCGAGTCGGCGGTAAACGCGGACCGCGAGTTGGCGACGGCGTTGTCCGGCGCCGCCTTCCTATCCAGCACCGTTCATGCGTTCCAGGGCGATGAACGCGATGTCATGATCTTTTCAACCGTGGTGAGTGTTGGCATCGAGCCCAAGACCTTGAATTGGCTGGGCAGCAACGGGAACCTTTTCAACGTGGCGATCACCCGGGCGCGCGCTGCGCTTTATGTCGTCGGCGATCTGAAGGCTTGTTTGGCCTCGTCGGTCAATTACCTCGCTGAGTTTGCCAAGTACGCAACGAACGGATTTGGAGCCAGCCAGACCAAGGCCCCCAACTATTCGGACGGCGAGGAATACCCTCCCGTGCGAGACGCTAGCAGGGTATCCGATTGGGAGCGGATGTTCTATCCCCACTTGGTCCGCCTCGGTCTCCGGCCCGTCGTTCAACACCCGGTGGAGCGCTACGAACTCGATTTCGCGATCTTCGACGGCGACCGAAAACTGAACGTCGAGGTCGATGGCCAGCGTTACCATGCCGATTGGGACGGCGAACTCTGTTATCGCGACCGACTCAGAAACCAGCGGCTGATCGAGCTAGGATGGAGCGTCATGCGATTCTGGGTGTACGAACTGCGCGACGATCTCCCGCGATGCCTCAAGCAGATCGAAGAATGGAAAGCAAAGGGTCCGCCCAAAGCCAGATAGGAGCGCCTTTTCTAGGGGCAACGATGCGGTCGTAGCTCTGCCGCTCATCTCTCGCAAGCCATATCAACATCTTTGTTTCCTCCACCCTTCTTTGCGTCGTACGAAGCAACGCACCATCGGCATGGCGAGCCGATGGTGCTGCTCCGCTACGATCTCTTCTGATTTCGGGACTCCTAGTTAGAGCGAAACGTCACGGGACTGGCTGGGCCCTGGCGTTGGCAACGGCCGCATCCCCTGGGCCACTGTGCCGACCATGCTGGTCTTGGCACTGCGCAGGAACAGGCTGAACTTCTCGTCGGGCATGGCGGCCACATATTCCGTGGCTCCACAGGTGAAATCAGGGTGCTTTTCGCGGCACGCTTGGGTCGCTGTGTCGATGAGGTATTTGATCCGCAACTTGTTGGCCTGGTTGATCGCCTCGTCCTTCGATGACTCCATCGGGATCGACACCCTGGCGGGCGTGCGATCGCACTCCGCCCGAACAAGCAGGAAGAGCGACCGGTTCCGCGCACTGGCGATGAAGTATTCCGACTCCTCGGAAACGTCGTGGATGCGGTGGAAGCCAACGCCAACAAGCGGGCGATTGACGATGACCCTTCTTCCCCAGCGATCCTCGCCCAAGTTGAGCGGGTCGAGGTGGGGGCTCGCAGGCTTCGTTATCCAGGGCAGTCCCCGGTGGCGCATTTCGCTGATAAGCACCTCGTCGCGCGGTTCAGTCTCAGCAGGCGAGGGGATGCCACCGGGGTTGGGCTCGGGGCGCCACGCAGCCACAAAGAGCTGTTCCACGAATTCGTCCGGGTGCGACACTTTGACCGCCATTTCGGCGCCGTCGGCGACGCGTTGCGGCTTGGCGTCGGCTGCGGCGCGCGAGAGGAGTTCTACCTTAAGGCTGGTTATCTTCATGGTCTAATTATGGGGGTCAGAGGGCGAAGGCTCCGCCACGTCCTACCTTTTTAACGGCCTCCATGTTCGTCCATTGCGCCTCCATTCTTAAGATACGCCCGTCTTTGGGGCTCCCACAACTCGTCATAATCATGAAACTTATTCCCACCGCGCAAAACTGCGTCATTGTAGGGGATTAAGAAAATGTCTGACAATATCTCCAATCCAGTTTCGACGGGCGGGGCGGGCACCGTTCTGGAACACCGCTATGCGGCGTCCTGGGTTACCCTCCTTCTTTGCCATGGAGAACCGCCTTTCTTTCCCGGCGGGCGGATCGCGGAGGTGTCGGTCCAAGCCGGCAGCCTGTTTTGGAAAACTGACGATGCTCTCGTCCGGGGCGAACTGCCGGACGGGTTGCTGTTCAATGCCGCGGCGCAGGTAAAGCGCATGTGCGCGCCGGTGGAATCCGACGAGGACTTCGCCGGTTTCATCACGGGCGCTTGGACCGACTTCAACGCTGCCAGCCGCTTTAACCGTGGGACGGATCGTCTCCTCTTGGTTTCGAGCTTCCAGAGCGCCGGGCTCTACCGCTTTCGGCAGCTCATTGAGCAGGCGAGAGCCAATACGACCGCGGCGGATTGGATCAAGAAACTGCACATTCCGAAGTTTCTCAGCAAAGAGGTCGCGGCTGTAAAAGACGTGGTCGCGGCCATCGTGACGAAGTCCGGGGCGGTTCCGACGGATGAACAGCTCTGGGACTTTCTCCGGCACTGCGGCGTGGTCCTCACCGACCTGGGAGACACGGGCGGGAGCCACGAGGCGCAGATCGTTTCCCTGCTGCGCACCACCTGTGCCGATGCGCCGCCCGAGGCCCCTGCGGCGGACTCGTGGAATGAACTCTGCACGCTAACGGCCGTGGGCGAAGGGGTGGCCAAGACCTTTCGACTGGCTGACCTGCCCGAACCGCTGCGGAGGCGTCACAGCCGCGCGCGGGTGGCCGACCTCCAGCTGTTGGCCAACCTACGGCGCAACAGCGAGATGGTGATCGCTGGGTGCCGCGACACGATCAATGGGGTCGCTTTGGACCGCACCGAGCTGGAGGCCGACATCGCCGACTCGCTGGCCTCAAGTCGGGTGGTGCTCCTGACGGGACCGGCCGGTTCCGGAAAATCGGCGCTGGCCAAGCGGGTTTTCCGCACGGTGGCGCAGGATGCGTTTGCCCTAGCGTTTCGCGTGGAGGAGTTCGCGGCCACCAACCTGCGCGCTTCACCGGCGATGCACGGTTCTGATCTCGGCAAACTGCTGGAGTTGAGCGCTCTCTTTGGCAAACGGGTGGTCTTGATCGAAAGCGTAGAGCGGCTCCTGGAGGATTCCCGCCGTGATGCGTTCCTCGACTTCCTCCGCCAACTGGCAAGTGACCCCACCTGGCACCTCATCTTGACCTGCCGCTCGTCGGCTCGCGTGACGGTCGAACAGGCCTTCCTCAAGCAAGCCGGCCTCTCCGCGGTGGAACGCTCGGTGCCGCCGTTCACGGACGAGGAGCTGGAGCAGTTTGCGACCAGCCTGCCGCAGCTCAAGCACCCGCTGTCGCCGCCCTTGCGCGAGCTGCTGCGGCAGCCGTTTCTCCTGGAAAAGGCCGCCTCCTTGTCCTGGCCAGAGACCGAGGCATTACCCACGAGCGAGCGTGAATTCCGTCGCAAGGTCTGGACCGAAGTGATCCGCAACGACGCGCTGACGGCGGGCGGTTTGCCCCAGCGGCGCGCGGAGGCATTCGGTCAGATTGCCCTGCGGCGGGCGAAGGAGCTGGCACCGTATGTCCGCGCCACAGGCATCGATGCCGAGGCGGTCCAGAAACTTTGCGATGATGGTCTGGTGGTCCGCGCGGCTGGATCGGCGGCGCTTGTAGCCCCAGCTCACGATGTGCTAGAGGACTGGGCCCTCCTGCAGTGGCTCGATGAAGAGTTTCAACTGAAGGAAGCGAAGCTGCTTCCGCTCGTGGAGAGTCTGGAGCCGTTTCCCGCGCTCCGCCGGGCGTTCCGCAAATGGCTGCTGGAGCAGATCGACGCGGCGCCCGCCCTCGCCGGGAAGAACATCATTGCGGTAATCCGGGCGCCGGCGCTCGCCCAGCAGTGGCGGGACGAGACCATCGCCACGGTGCTCCGTTCGTCCCAAGCCGGCGATTTCGTCCGGCATAGCGCCGCCGAATTGCTCGCCGATGGCGGCGCCCTTCTGTTCCGTTGCCTGCACCTCTGTCGGGTGGCGGCAACCGGCCGGTCACAGACTCTGCCGATGGCGCTTGGCCGGCTGTCGCTGGCCCGCGTGCCCGATGGCTCGGGCTGGATCGCGATGGCGGAACTCCTGTCCACCCACCTCGCGTTGGTCAGCACTGCCGCCCAGGTGAATCAGGTCGCGCATTTCGTTTCGGACTGGTGCCGCGGCGTCTCTGCCGCGACCCCCTACCCGGAAGGAGCTGCGTATTTCGCGCGGATCGCGCTCGGCCTGTTGAAGCGCGGGGAGGCGAACTATCGGGTCAGTCCGGCGGAGCGGATGCTCGCCGAGTCGGTACTGAAGATTCCGCTGGCGGAGAGAGTCGAGCTGGTCCGGCAGATTCGGCATGCGCTGGCGCACGAGCGCTTCAACCGCAATGGCGGCGGGTTGCAGGAACTCGCCCTGAATTTCACCCATTGCGCGGCCCTGGCCCGCGACCTGCCGGAACTCGTGATCGAATGCCAAACGGCCTATCTCACGCCGAAACCGGTCAATGAACATGACCCTTGGGCGCGCCATAACCGCCGCGAGGTGGCGGAATCTTTCGGTCTCCCGCCTTTCTTGGCCCTGGAAGACGCTAATGCGAGCGCCTTGCAGGGACCGTCATTGAATCTGTTATTTGCCCATCCAACAACCGGTCTCGACGCTGTCATTGCCATCATCAACCGCGCCGCGCAAAGCTATGCAGATGCCTCCGCCGAAGGGGGCGATGCCCTCGAACCGCCCGAAGAGGTCGAAATCGAACTACCCGACGGGACCAGGAGGAAGGTTTTTGGCGGCTGGCGGCTGTGGGCGATGTATCGCGGGGCTAGCGTGGCACCCCATGTCCTGCAATCCGCCCTGATGGCCCTAGAGATGTGGCTTCTCGGCAAGGCGGAACAGAATGCTCCTGATCTTGCCGATATTCTCCAGCAGATCGTGCTCCGGACGAACAACGTCGCGCTGCTGGCCGTCGTCGCGAGCGTAGCGGTGGCGCATCCGGAACTGGCGGGAGCCGCGGCCTACTGCGTGCTCACCCACCCGAGCTTTTATCACCTCGATATTGCGCGGATGACCCACGAATCGGCTGCGTTGGAGACCATTTTCGGCGGTTTTTCCGTGCGCGGCGATCTCGACAAACGCCTGGCTGTCGAGGAGCGCCGCGCGTCGCGGAAGAAAGCTCACCGTCGGCGGACGGTGGAAGATTTGTGCCGTGCGTTACAGAGCACCGAACTCCAGGCCCGCGTCTGGGCGCTGCTCGACCGTTTCCGCGCCGAAGCCGGCGGAGCCAAACCCGCCGACACCAACATGGCCACCTGGCTGAATATCATTCACCGGATGGATCTGCGGGAGTTCCGGCACGTGGCCCGCAAGGACGCCCGTGACTACTTCAGCCCAGGCCCGCTCCCGGCGGGAGTGGAGGAGAAGCTCGCTCCGGTGCGCCCGGCCATTGAGGCCAGCGAGGTGGCCATGTCGGTGCTCAATTGGGGGATCGCCGCGTTCAAGCGGGACCTGAAGCCGGCGCAGGCGGCCCAGTGGCGTGAAATGCTGGCGAAGGCGCTCGCGGTTCCGCTGACGATCGATGACGAGCATTCATTCGCTCCGGCCGGCGCGGCGCACGTTTGTGCGGCGGTGCTCCGCGACCATGCTCCGGAGTTGACGGAAGAGGAAGCAAGCGGCTGCGAGGAGCGCGTGGCCTTTGAGATCCTAAAACAGGCCCGCACGAAAAGTGATATGGTCATGTGCCAGAATAACGAGATGAACGGGGACCGCCCGGCAGCCTATGTGGCGCCGTCGCTGCTCCGACGCTCTCCGGAGGACGCGGACCTCCGCCGCCTCGTGGCTATCTCCTTGACGCACCCGGTTGAACAGGTGCGTTTTTTCGCCGCCGCCGGTTACCGCGAGGCGTTCGCTGATTCCCCCGAGGTGTTTCGTCCGTTGTTGGCGGCGTTCGCCGCCGGCACTCGGCGCTACGCGGAGCTGGAACAGGCCGAGGACGAGAAGGATTGGCAGCAGCGACGTGACTCCGTCGCGCCACTGATCGAATCGCTTGCATATACGTGCGAGTTGATCGAATCCGCCAAGATGCCAGACCTAAAGCTGGTCGAAACTCTGCGCTACGATGAGACCGGCAGCCACCTCTTCGTCGGCACCGTAGCCAGCTGGCTTAGCCTGCGAGCCGACTGGCCGGAGGCCAAGGCTTTCTTCACTCTCAACACGGCTCGCCTGGTCGCCCGAATGGCGGACGACGAAGCGGCGACGGATGTCCACGGCGAAACTGAGCAGGTATTTGAACAGGCGCTCGCGGGCTTTGCGCTGAGACTTCCCACTGACCAGGGGTTGGCCCTGCTCCAGCCGGTAGCTGAAGCCGCCCGGAAAAAGTCTCATGACGTGAGCATGTTCCTATGGAGCCTGGCCATTCAAGCCGAGGTGCTCGGACGGGTGGACCAGTTCTGGGCACTCTGGGAAGCGTTCGCCCGGGTCGCGCTCACGCTACCCGCGGCAGACTATCAGGACGATGACCACCAGCACCGCGACCTTCTCGGTAAACTATTCCTCCATTTGGACGGTGCGGTCGAAGCCGACTGGCCCTTGATCCGGGGTCGGGAAACCACCCTGTCGAAGTTCTATGCCGCGTTGCCGGCGGCGGCCGGTACTACCGGGCTCTATCTTCATTACCTCAGTCGCCATGGCAAAAGTTTGTTGCCGGCCGCGTTGGTGGCCGTCGCTCGCAAGCTCGCCGCCGACCCTACCGGAGGCCAGCTCAACGCCAATAATGTATTCCTGCTGGAGCAGATGCTGACTCCTCGGGTCTTCGGTACGCCGCAGGAACTCAAGTTCGACCCCGAGGTGCGTGCCGCTGTCATTGCGATTCTTGATGCGCTGGTGGACGCCGGCTCGGCTGCAGCGTATCTAATGCGCGACGACTTTGCGACCCCGCTGCCAGCGGCAAAGTAAGTCGGGGTAAGCATCCCATCAATGTGGCGGTTAAGGGAGGCATTCTCCACCTCGACCTCACAGCAGGCGCAGGCGAGCAGTTTGGATGCGGTGATTTCATGCCTGTGCGCCCCCATACTTGAGATACGCCCTGCTTTTGGGCTCCCACAACTAACCCTCCCTCCCATGCCGTTCCAATACATCAGAGACATTTGGAAAGCCGTAGCCGATTTCGTGCGGCTCAGGCTCAAAGAAAACGCGACCCTCAAGGAGCGCGTGCGCACTCTTGAGGCGGAAAAGCGGGCACGTATGGCGATGCAATACGACGATAAGGAAGAGGTGTATTGGCGCTGCCAAGATCCGGAGCACAAGGACGGTCCTTTTTGCAAAAACTGCTACGAATCCGCGGGCAAGGATGTGCGCCTTGTTGATGGCCCTAGGCGCGGTACTCATTTGCGCTGGTATTGCACGGCGTGCAATGGCCAATACGGTGCTCTCGTGATACGCCCCCCTCAGCCTCCGGAACGCCGTGTGGTTGGGCAGATTGGCGACTGAGACGGCATAATGCTGGCAAACCGACCAGCACTCTTCCTAAAACATCTCTTACCCCATGGCCGACAAGACCTCCGCACACCAAGTCATCACCCTTTCGCCAGACGAAATTAAGTCCCGGGCTCGGGCGTTCGCTAAACACTGGGCGGGACACCAGCGCGAGGAGGCTGATGCGAAATCATTCGTGGACGAGTTTTTCACGGTGTTTGGCCGTGACCGTCGCGACGCCGGGGAGCCCGCCACCTTTGAACATCATGTCGAGAAGTCTGACGGTAACGATGGGCGGATAGACCTGTTCTGGCCCGGTAAGCTGGTCATCGAGATGAAGACCACGGGCCGAGACCTGGGTAAAGCCTACAAGCAGGCGATGGATTACGTCGAGGTGCTTGAAGCCGACGACCGTCCGCGCTGGGTGCTTGTCTCGGACTTCGCCCATTTTGCCCTCTACGACCTTGGCGAAGAAATTCACGAGTATCCGAAGGGCATGGCGGCGACTGCCCGTCCGAAGGCGACGTTGGTGGCCGCCTTCACCTTGGACGATTTCCCGGACAAGCTGCACCTGTTCTCGTTCATCCGCAACGTGGAGCCGGAGTTGTTCGTCAGCGAGCCGGATGTGAACATGAAGGCGGTCAGGCTCTTGGGCCGCCTGCATGACGAGTTGAAGGCGAACGGGTATTCCGGCCATCAACTTGAGAGGTTCCTCGTGCGGGTTCTGTTCTGCTTGTTCGCCGAGGACACGGGCATATTCGAGTGGAACAGCTTCACCCGCTTTGTTGCAAAGTCCAAGAAGGACGGGTCCAACCTCGGGCAACGCCTCGGAATGCTGTTCCAGGTGCTCGACCAGGACGCCAACGAGCGTGGGAGCGCCATAGACAAGGAGTTCGCGGCGTTCCGCTACGTCAACGGTGGGCTATTTGACGAGCCGCTCAAGTTTGCCTATATGACAGCAGCCGAACGCAGCGCCCTTCTCGCCTGCTGCCACTTTGACTGGGCGCGAATCTCCCCCGGGGTCTTCGGGTCACTCTTCCAAGGGGTGATGCTAGACACGGAGCGCCGGGAGAAGGGGGCGCACTATACCTCGGAGGAGAACATCCGCCGGGTGATCGACCCGCTTTTCCTTGACGACCTCAAGGCTGAGTTCGCCCAGCTCAAGGCGATGGTCGGCACCAAGCTGAGTGCCAGCCCGTCGTCACGTCGGGCACCCATATTGAGGAGAGGCAACAAGGAGGCCCCGTCGCCGTATGCGGATTTCCATGACCGGCTGGCCAACCTTCGCTTTCTCGACCCGGCCTGCGGTTGCGGCAACTTCCTCGTGGTCGCCTACCGCGAATTGCGCGCCCTAGAACTGGAGGTGCTTCAGGCTACCTATGGCAACCAACTGCCGCTCGGCTTGGAAGTCGGGGACATCGCCCGCATCGACGTGGACCAGTTCTACGGCATCGAATACGGCGAGTTCCCCTCCCTCATCGCCGAGACCGCCATGTGGCTGACCGACCATCAGGTCAACATTGCCTTCTCCAAGGCGTTCGGGAAGCACTACGTGCGCATCCCGCTCAAGAAGTCGGCCACCATCGTCAATGGCAATGCCCTGCGGCTCGACTGGAAAACCATCCTGCCTCCCCTGAAGTGCAGCTACATCCTGGGCAACCCGCCCTTTGTTGGGCAGACCTTCCAGTCTGACGAGCAGAAGGCTGACCAGCAGTTAGTCATGGCTGACATCAATGCCAACGGGGCGCTCGACTACGTGTGCAACTGGTATGTCAAGGCGGCAAGCTATGTCAGCGGCACGGGGATTCGCTGCGCATTCGTCTCCACCAACAGCATCACCCAGGGAGAGCAGGTCGGGATTCTGTGGAGTCACCTTTTCCAGCATTACCGGCTCAAAATCCACTTTGCCCATCGCACCTTCGCCTGGCGAAACGAAGCCAAGGGCAATGCCGCCGTGCATGTGGTGATTATCGGGTTTGGGGCAATCGACATCCCTAAAAAGTCGCTGTTCGAGTACGATGACCAGGGCAGGCAGTCCGTCACTCGCGGGGCCTTCAATCTCAGCCCCTACCTGATTGTCGGTCCCGACTGCGTGGTTAGCAATCGAACTGAGCCCATTTGCGCAGTGCCGAAGATGTCCTGGGGCAACAAGCCCACGGACGGCGGGTTCTTCTTGCTCACCCCGGCTGAAAAGGCGGATTTGCTCGCTCACGAGCCCCAGGCCGCCCCGCTGATCCGTCGCTACATGGGTGGCAAGGACCTTATCAATGACGAGGAGCGTTACTGCCTTTGGCTGAAGGGGAGTGACCCGGCCCTGCTGCGGCGGTGCCCCCGCGTGATGGAGCGCGTCGAGCAGGTGCGGCTATTCCGCTCGAAGAGCACGGCGGCATCCACCCGCGCCTATGCGGATCACGCCAGGCTCTTCCGGCAAATCGCGCAGCCTGACACTGCCTACCTCGCCATTCCCGAGGTCTCCTCAGAGAACCGGAATTACATCCCCATGGCTTACGTGTCCAAGGATGTGATTTGCAGCAACACCGTGCAGTTCGTCCCGGACGCCTCCCTTTACCTTTTCGGTGTCCTGACCTCCAAAATGCACATGGCGTGGGTCAAGCAGGTCTGTGGCCGACTGGAGTCGCGCTTTCGCTACTCGAACAGCCTCGTCTATAATAACTACCCGTGGCCTCTTCCCAATGCCAAGTACAAGGCTGCCGTGGAGGCTGCCGCGAAAGCGGTCCTTGATGCCCGCAAGCCGTTGCTGGCCGCCGGAAGCAATCTCGCGGACCTGTACGACAGGAACGCGGGGTCAGACGACCTTCTCAAGGCGCACACAGCTTTGGACCGCGCCGTTGACAAGTGCTACCGTTCCGCGCCCTTTGGCTCTGACCGGGAACGCTTCGAGTATCTTTTCGCACTCTACGAGAAAATCAGCTCCCCGCTTGCCCCTGCCGCAAAGGGTGGCTCACGTAAGCGCCGCTAACCCCTGAAAAGTGGCCAAATCGGGCAAAACAACCTTTGGTAAACGACACATAAATTGGCGCGTTTTTGACCCAGTTCGCGACCAGAATCCTGCTCCACTCAACGCGGTCCCCGGCAGTTCCTAGACCATATTCTTAAAAAGGTACGCCTCTTTTGATGGAAGGTAGTAAGCGTCAAGCCCACGGCCGTCTGCTCTTACGGCATTAATCTCTAGTAGTTTGCCGAGAATCTTCTCGGTTTCCTCTGGTCGTTGCATCGATGCACGTGCCACCTGCCAGCCGGTCATACCTATCTGATCGATAACGGCACGAAAGATCCGCGCGGCTGACGGATTCGCCGCCAAATAGCCAACAGCGTGGTATATCCGGGCGTCGTCGGACCTCATACTGGCATCGTCTTACGGAAATTAGGCCTAGTCAACGGCCGGACCTTGGTTGGCTCTGAAAGGCACTAGCGGTTCCCTCTTCTTAAACGCTCTTGGCCTTCCAAATCCAGTAGGCGAGCCACACGGCATAAATCCCCGCTACATTTGAAAATGCCTCGATCTTCGACTGCCGGCGGGCAGAGTAATAGATAAGCGCCCAGATGCTTGAAATGAGAGGCAGAGCACCGCCGGGAAGTTTGCCAAAAAGCATGACAATCAAGACCCCCGCGATACCACAACCCAAGCCGAGTGTAAAACCCGTCGGGATCACGAGTAGCGGGTTGTTTAGTGAAATCCGAGGGAAGATCCATCTCGGGAAAGCCGCGAGCGGCAGCAAAAGGAAGCTGAACAATATCCCGACGATGTTCGGGATTCCAACGACGAACAACGCGTAAAGGAGAATCGTCACGGTCTAGTCGCCTTGGAACTCTCCGCATTCTGCGCAAAAGCCATTTTTATAATCCACTGCGTATGATCCCGTATCCTGCATAGGTCCTCATTGTGGATCGGGGGATCGTAGTCCGGCGGAATTTGGAGCTTAAACGGCCACTGATCGGCCTTGGGAAGGCCTCTATTTCTTGCGAGCAGCCATTGCCGGAACGGCTCGCGATCCGCTTCTGGCAAATCGGAAATCAGCGCGAGGCCATACCACGCTAGGCAAGGGAATGGTTCGTCCCTCGAAAGTAGGACTTGGGATTTGACGCTCATTGTTCCGGATACGACGGTCGGGCGCTGTTCGCAAGTGCCACTATCGGGTCATCCCGATCCACAGTGAAGTAGCCAATTGGGCGCTTCGGATTCGGGGCGGTGGGGTGGAC
>Ga0182027_10004709_pt1 | contig 21047 bp, 23 predicted proteins | sample 712E1DmetaG_FD_121300 | JGI IMG/M metagenome (GOLD analysis project Ga0182027, IMG submission 121300) | Permafrost microbial communities from Stordalen Mire, Sweden - 712E1D metaG (Illumina Assembly) | ecosystem: Environmental > Terrestrial > Soil > Wetlands > Permafrost | place: Sweden...
CCGCGACAGCCTTTAAAGAGAAGGAATTCGAGCGGATAGGAGAAAAATGACGATTCAATTAGCCACCGAAAAAAGTAAAGAGAAGTGTGACTCATCCTTCGCTAAAGAGGTGATGGGTAAAAGCAACGCTCATCTGGAACGGTGTTATCAGTGTATGGCCTGCAGCTCCGGGTGCCCGGGTGCCTACCAGATGGATTATCCGCCGCATCAATTGCTGAGAATGGTCCAGCTGGGTTTTAAAGACAGGGTGTTGAATAGCAACACTTTCTGGATCTGCCTCAGTTGTGAAACCTGTGCCACCCGCTGTCCTAACGGCATTGAAATCGTGCTGGTGATGGACGCATTGAGAGAAATAGCGCTGAAAGAGAAGCGAAAAGGCAGCACTAATCTGCCGTTGTTCCATAATACTTTCTTGTCGATGGTTAGGTTCGGCGGCAAGACTTATGAACTCGGATTGATAGGGTTCTACATGATAAAAAGCGGCGATATTTTTAAAATCAAGGAACTACCCGGTCTTATGCAATTAGGCGTTAAGATGTTCAGCCGGGGTAAGCTGGCAATTATCCCACCCCGTATAAAAGGAAAAGCGGCAATCAAACGTATCTTCGAATTATCTAAGAAGACAGGTTAATAATATGGTAAAAACAATCAAGTACGGTTATTTCCCTGGATGCTCGTTGGAAGCTACCGCCAAGGAATATAATTTGTCCGTCGAAGCAGCAGCAAAACTGCTGGACGTGGAACTGGTGGAACTCGAGGATTGGAATTGCTGCGGAGCTTCTTCCGGGCACTGCACTAATTATGAGCTTTCGCTGGCTTTACCGGCGCGTAACCTGGCTATTGCGGAAAAAGCCAAACTGAACATGGCAGTGGCTTGTGCTGCCTGTTTCCTGAGATTCAAACAGACGAATCATGATCTTAAGGCTAATGACGAATTGCGGCAGAAAATAGAGAAACTGGTCGGGATGCCTTATTCCGGCAATGTCGAAGTAAAACATCTGGTAGACATCTTCGCCAACGAAGTCGGATTGGAAGAAATCAAAAAGCGGGTCAAGAAGCCGTTAAATGGACTGAAACTGGCTGCTTATTACGGTTGTTATCTGGTCAGACCTCCGGAAATTACCAATTTTGACGATCCGGAAAATCCGCAGATACTGGATAATCTATTGCGAACGATTGGTGCGGAGCCGGTCGAATATACCCACAAAGTGGAATGTTGCGGCGGCAGTCTTTTGCTGGCGCGTACGGACATCGTAGTGAAGCTGGTGGGCGATATCTGTACAGCGGCGACCGACGCCGGCGCGGTGGGGATTGTTACTGCCTGCCCGCTCTGTATGGCAAATCTTGATACCCGCCAGAATGGCACCAAGGTGCCCATTCTGCACTTCAGCGAATTGCTCAGCCTGGCGCTCGGCGCGGAGAAAAAAGAAGTCAATGCCTGGCTGAAGAAACATATCAATAGCCCGACAGCGATATTGAAAGCACAGGGATTAGTCTGACAAAGCGAACGAGAAGAGGGACGTTAATATGCAAGCATTAGCACCATATCAGGACGCCATAGATATCATCAAGGAAGAAGGCGGCGAAATTTGTAAGCTCTGCTACCAGTGCGGCACCTGTACTTCTACCTGCCCGTGGAATCTGGTCCGGAGTTTTCTCGTGCGTAAAAATATGCATCAGGCGCAGCTTGGCCTGACTGATTTTGAAAACGAAGATATGTGGCTTTGCGTTACCTGTAAGTGGTGTGTCGACCGCTGCCCTCGCGGCGTTGGTATCATCGATGTCTGGAAGTCTTTCCGCCGCGCTATTGTAGAAATGGGCATCGGCGGAGTACCTGATTCCGTGCGTATTACCGCGAAAAATATCTCCAGCGTCGGAAATCCGCAGGGAGAATCCAGAGAGAAACGTACCGATTGGATGAAAGATCTGGGCATTAAACCCTTCACCAAGGGCATGGATGTTCTTTACTTCGCTTGCTGTTTCAACTCTTACGACCCTAAACTCACCCGTGTAGCTAAAGCCACGGCCAAAATAATGCAAAAGGCCGGTATCAGCTTCGGCGTCCTCGGTAACGAGCAAAGCTGCTGCGGCGAAAGTATCCGTAAAACAGGCAACGAGGAATTGTTTAAAACTCTGGTACAGAGTAACGCCGACGCTTTCAACAAAGCGGGTGTGACCAAAATCGTAGTTTCTTCTCCGCATTGCTACCACACATTAAAGAATGAGTATCCGGAGCTCGGCGTAAAATTCGAGGTGGTGCACTCCTCACAATTCATCGCTGAGCTGATTAAAGATAAGAAGATACAGCTCACTAAAGAGTTCAAAAAGAAAGTAACCCTGCACGATTCCTGCTATCTGGGCCGACACAATAGCGTCTATGACGAGCCGCGTAATGCGCTGAAGAGCATCCCGGGTCTGGAACTGGTGGAAATGCTCAATAATCGAGAGAATGGATTGTGCTGCGGCGGCGGCGGCGGCAGAATCTGGGCGGAAACCAAAAGAGGCGAACGTTTCTCCGATATCCGCATACAGCAGGCCATCGATGCCGGCGCTAACACATTGGCCGTGGCGTGTCCTTATTGCATGGCTAACTTCGAGGATAGCGTTTTAAGTATGGATAAAGGCAGCGTCCTGGAAGTAAAAGAAATCACCGAACTCATCGCGGATGCAATCTAACCGTTAATCAGATTTGCCTAGTTATTCTTTTTCTTTTTGTAAAGGGAGATTGAGAGGGGGTTTAAATCCCCCTGGTCTCCTTTTCTCAAACAGCCTATTGCCACCGTCTCACAAACCATTCCTGGCGGGCTCCCACCGCGAATAAAGGCGCTACTACCAGCCAGATCGTGATTGTCACCAGCATTGACTGCGCATAATTAATGTTGGGTAGACCGACTTGGGGCGCAAAGACGCCCCAGAGCAGCATTAAAATTAAAGCACTCACGAAGAAACCAGGAATTGCCGCCAATATTCTGAAACAACCAAACATAAAACACTCTCCTTTAAATCCGAATATCTAATATCTAAATACTAAACAATATTTAAAATTAAATCCATAATGCAAATATAGCGTTCAGCCTTCAGCAATCAGCTTACAGCTAATGTTGAATGAATTAATACGGGAAGTAGAATCCTCCAGTCTGAAGATTGTGGTCTCTCCCCTTCGAAAAGGGGAGACTAAAGAGGGATTTTTCTAGTCTGAATATAGACTTGCGTCGTTATCCAAGTGAGATGGTGGGACAGGCGTCTCTGCCTGTCCATTACCTATTTCCCATTGCGAGCTAAGCGTGGCAATCTCACACAGATATTAAGGGTTGTGATTTTAATAGCTGGTTAGTTTACTTCTTTTTATCCGCTTTCTTAATCACTTTTTCAACTAACGGGGTTAACCTGTTTTCTACATCTGCCTAATCGTAAAGTTGTATCGGGAATATTTCCTTTTCACTTTTCTGTACTGTTCTTACTGGAAATACAACGCCATTAGGCCATTTATCATCTAGTCCGACCACATCCATCATTGTCGTTTGGAGCGCGTTGGAAATCGTATCTATGATCATCTCTTTGAAGGAGCATAATACCCGTTCATCGCTACCGCCGCCGTGGGCGATAATCCCGATTGGTTTCTGACACACCGATGGTTTATAACTGTTGTCTCGAAACCAATGTAAAAATGATATCTGCTCCATTTTCTCCAACAAAATACTAAGTTTGGCAGGAATCGGGGCATAATGGGGAGATACAATAAAAACGGTGTCTGACTCAATTATTTTAGAGTAAATGCTATTAAAATCATCATTGGTTGTGCATTTACTAGTTTCATAACATTTACCGCATCCAATGCACGGCTTTAACTTAGCATCGACGAGTTTGATTATATCGACCTGTGTATCATTTCTTTTTAATCCGGTTCTTATTATCTTTTCAATAGTGTGACAGGCAATCAGTGAGGTGCTTTTATCTCCGGCATATTTCATGTTGGAAGCAGAGACGCAAACAATTTTCATTACTTTACCTCTTTTATGTGATCGCTTCCCACGGTAATTTCTGCTACTCATCCCATTTCATATGAGCCAAGAGATTGATATCCAGTCCGGCTTTTTGCGTCGCCTGATGCCACCGCGCTAAGGAGACCGTCTCCATATTTGCCAGGACTGCCGCCAGCCGTTCATCGCCGCGGGACAGGACTGCCTGCACCTCGCTCCACTCCAGGCTCTCATTTTTGACGCTGATGCCTTTTGCGGGCAGTTTACTTTTTAGCAGAGACAACCTGTATTTAAGAACCTCCAGAGAAGCCATACCTTCACGTTGAAAGGGCGTGCCCGCTTTTGGTACAAACGGCGCAATTGTGAGCGTGATGCGACTCCATGATTGATGTTGATCGAAGATGTCTTTGCACCTGACGGCCAGTAATGCGATGGCTGCAATATCTGCGTCGGTTTCTTTCGGTAAGCCAATCATAAAGTAAAGCTTCAATTGCTTGATGCCTTGAGAAGCGACTTTTTCCACAGCCTTTAAAATATCATCCTCATTAATCCGTTTACCGATACTATCACGTAATCGCTGTGAGCCGGCTTCCGGCGCCAGTGCCACGGTATTCGTACCGCCATCAATCACTTCAACAAGAATTACCGGTGATAGCGGCTTAATTCTCAGGGAACTGACAGATATTTCTGCTCCCATGTCATGTAATTTGGCCGTTAATTCATCGATTTTGGGATGGTCGGTCACGGCCGGGCCCATTAAGCCGAGTCGTTTCCGGAATTTTAATCCGATTTCAGCCTGATTCAGCAGACTGTCTACGGAGCGGAAACGCATTGGTTTATAACAATTGCCGACCAGGCAGAATCGACATCCCCAGTTGCAACCACGCTCTACTTCGATGAGGTACATATTGCCGAGTTCAGTATCCCGTGTAAGAACGGTGGAATGAACGGGGAATTTATCCAGGTCTTTTACCCACTGGCGGGCGACAGGTTTATTCGAATAGCCCGGAACATAAACACCTGGTAAACGCGATAGTTTTTTCTTGAGCGCATTGCGATTTTCCGAGGCGCCGGCTTTCAGAATAGGCAGCATTTCCGGTAAAATGGCTTCCGCTTCGCCGATACACAGGCAGTCGAAAAACGGCGACAACGGCAGGGGATTAGTGGTAATGCAAGGTCCGCCGGCAATGAGTAAGGGGTAAGTTTCATCGCGTTCTTTGGCGTAAAGCGGGATGTCCGAGCCTTTCAAAATCGGCGCGACGTTAAAATAATCCAGTTCATAACTTAACGAGAAAGCAATGACTGCAAAATCAGTGAGAGGACGTTGTGACTCCATTGCCAATGGTAAGACATCGGCTGAATCTTTAGGTTCCCAGAAAACCCGCTCGCAAACAGCGTCGGTTTGGTCATTTATCAATCTGTAGATAGCTTGAATGCCCAAGTTGGACATACCGATATGGTAGGAATTGGGATAGACCAAGACAATGGGGAGCTTACCGCCCCAGTCTTTGATAATGACGCCTTGCTCGGCGGCGAGCCTTTTCTTGATTTCCTTTGCCGTTTGCCACTTCATAAGACTACACGGCTATACATTGACGCTATGACCCGGTAGATGGAAGCCTTTTCCTTTGTTTTGTTCGGATGGAGGTGTTGCGTTGTAGCTGGGGTTGAGTTTAACGGCTTCGTTATAGGCTTTTGTGGAATCCTCATGCTTTTTCGCCATATGATAAGCACTCGACAGGTTATACCATGCCTTGGCAAACTTCGGGTCTATTTTAACGGCTTTTTCATAAGCCGCTATCGCTTCAGTGTATTTGCCGGTCTTCGCCAGAATCGTTCCTTTATGGAACCAAGCGTCCGCATAACCGGGGTTAATTTCAGTCGCCTCGATGAAAGCGCGATAGGCTTCCATTTGTTTACCCGATTGGACGAGAGCCATGCCTTTGTACAGCCAAGCTTCGGCATCATCAGGGTCGATTTTTATCGCTTCTTCGAATAACTTGATTGCCACATCATAATTCGCTAAATCCATCAGCGCATTGCCTTTACTATTCATGGCTTCGATGAATTTGGGGTCGAGCCTGATGGCTTCATCATAAGCAGCGATCGCCTCGGTGTGCTTCCCTGCATCATCGAGAGAATTTCCTTTATTATTCCAGGCTTTAACGTAGCCGGGGTCGATTCTAATTGCTTCCTCATAAGATTTAATTGCTTCTTCATATCTGCCGAGGTTATGGAGCGCTACCCCGCGGTTATTCCAGACCTGGGCGACATTAGGGCTGATTTTTATCGACTCGTCATAGACTTTAACCGCTTCCTCGAATTTTTCACTCTTATGGAGAACAATCCCTTTGTTATACCAGACATCAGGGTCGTCAGGATTGAGCTTGATGGCCTCCCCGAAAGCTTGAGCCGCCTCATCCAGCCGGTTCATGTTATTCAACAGGACGCCTTTGTTCAGCCATGTTTCCCACAGTTTGGGATTGATTTTAATGGCTTCCTCGTAAGACTTTAATGCTTCGTCGGATTGACCGAGTACAATCAGGGCATTCCCTTTGTTGGTCCAGGCTTCGGCCAGCATGGGATTTATTTTTAATGCCTCATTATAAGCCCTGACGGCTTCTTCAAATTTGTTATTTTCAAAGAGACCGAGCCCTTTTTCAAACCATTCTTTTCCGGAAATAGTATCAGCCATAGTCGTTCCCTCCCCCCAAATAATGTTGTAACACCACTCTTCTGATTTGAAATTATCAAGTAACAGGCTAGAAATGTCAAGCAGTAAATTTAACGACTTAAATCCTAATTTCCAATATCGAAACTCTAAACAAATACAAATGTACAAGATTTAAAAAATTCAGATTTAGAATCTTAGAATTATTTACAAGGGTTTCGTGTTTTGGAATTAGAGCTAAAAAATAAGGTGTGTTTCATCTTGATTCTATCATGACTTCACCCACCCATCGATTCTGAAAGCTGACAGCTGATGGCTGAGCGCTCTTTAAACTCTGAAAATGCGCACGCGGCGGTTCGGGTCTTTACCGGTGCTTTGTGAAAACATCCCGTGTCTTTCCGCGACCAGATGTTGCAGCCGGCGGATATAAGCGCTCTGCGGGCTTAATTCTATTGTATTTTCGCCTTTTTTGATCAGTTCCACCGCTTCCTTTGCTTCATCGAGGGCTTGCTTGAATGAGATGTCTTTGACGGCTGGTTCATTCTGTTCGATGTGGTAAAGCGAGGTGAACAGCTGTCTGATTTGCATCGGGGTACTGCCTTTCAGTACATAGATAGGCAAGTTAGTGGATTCCGCATCCACAATTTTCTGCGGCTTCTGGCGGAAATATTTTTTAGAGGTTACCAGCAGAGTAGCCTGCCGGATATCGTCCACAATTTCTAACGCCAATCGCATCTCCTGTGCGATCTGCTCGATACGCCCGCGGTTCACACCGTAAAGGAAGAGCTTCGCCGCAGAACCGTTTCTAGGTTGCGGCTTGTTGTTATGTGCCGGTCTTCGGACATCGTTAGTTTCCGGTTGGATGTGTTTGATAATTACTTCACCGGTATTCTCATTCATCTGGCGGACTTCCAGTGCTTGCGGTTCGCCAAGTAAAATCGCATCAACTGCCGAGGCAACATCTGCGTGGACAGCCACGATGTCGCGCTCCTGAATCTCTACCAGGATATCGAAAGTGGGTGCTGACATCCGTTCCAGAATGGATTTCTGCGTACCGCGCCGTTTTGCTTCTTCGTCACCGAGGGTTACGGATTGAATCCCACCGATCAGATCGGCGAGCGTGGGGTTCATCATCAGATTTTCCAGCGTATTACCATGTGCGGTGGCGACCAACTGCACGCCGCGTTCGGCGATAGTCCGGGCTGCCTGTGTTTCCAGTTGGGTGCCGATTTCATCGATGACGATAACCTCGGGCATGTGGTTTTCCACAGCCTCGATCATTACCGCATGTTGCATATTAGGTGTGGTCACCTGCATCCGGCGCGCGTGACCGATGGCCGGATGGGGGATGTCACCATCACCGGCGATTTCATTAGATGTGTCCACAATAATGACACGCTTGTTAAAATCATCCGCCAGCACACGGGCAACCTCACGTAACATGGTGGTCTTACCGACGCCGGGCCTGCCGAGTAAAAGAATGCTTTTTCCGGTTTCCACCAGGTCTTCGATGATTTTGATAGTGCCGAAGACGGCTCTACCGACGCGGCAGGTTAACCCGACGATTCTACCTTTACGGTTGCGAATGGCAGAAATGCGGTGTAATGTGCGTTCGATGCCTGCCCGGTTATCGTCGCCAAAGCTACCGATGCGAGAGATGACGTACTCGATGTCCTCTTCACTGACTTCCGTTGGGTCGAGGATAACTTCTCTATTTAAAAAGCGGGCTTCCGCTGGTCTACCCAGATCCAGCACGACTTCAATTAGTTCTTTAAAATCTTCCTGTTCGTGAAGTTTCTGACGGGTTTGGGGCGGTAGAATTTCTAATAGGGCATCCAGGTCGTCGGTGATTACTTTTTGCAAATAATCCTCCCCGTCCCCGGTTTATTTTTCCCCGGAGACGATGTCAAGAAAATAATGATGGAATCTGGGGTCGTCTGTCAACTCCGGGTGAAAAGAGCTGACCAGAAGTTTACCCTGCCGCGCGGCGACAATTGTGCCGTCATCCAGTCTGGCTAACACTTCGACATTTTCCCCAACAGATTCAATCAACGGCGCTCTGATAAAAACGCAGGTAAATGGTTTTTTACCGAGTGCCGGTATCGATATCTCCGACTCGAAACTATCCACCTGCCGGCCGAAAGCATTACGGTTGACCTTGATGTCCATCAGTCTGGTGGGTTTGACTCCGCGGGCATTGGACAGCTCCTTAGCCAGGACGATCATACCTGCGCAAGTCCCCCAGATAGGGAGGCCGTTTTTTGCCAGCTCGATGATTTTGTTCTTGAGTTTATAATGTACCATCAGTTTCGTGATGGTGGTGCTTTCGCCGCCCGGAATAATTAACCCATCCAAGCCCTCCAATTGATGAGGGAGGCGGACGGGTATGGCATCGACATTCAGACCGGTCAGTACTGCGATATGTTCGGCAAAGGCTCCTTGCAACGCAAGGACACCGATTTTCATATTACCATCCTCTGCCGGCGATCAACTGGTCGGGTGGAATTTGTTTCGCATTCAAACCGAGCATGGCGTCGCCAAGGTTTTTAGATACCTTAGCAATTATCTTGGCATCTTTGTAATGCGTAGTTGCCTTAACGATCGCTTTAGCCATGGTAGTAGGCTTGCTTGATTTGAAAATACCGGAACCGACAAAAACACCATCGGCGCCCAATTGCATCATCAATGCAGCATCGGCCGGGGTTGCCACACCACCGGCGGCAAAGTTGACAACGGGGAGCTTGCCGGTTCTATGAATTTCAATTACCAGAGCCAAAGGCGCACCCAATTCTTTAGCTTCTGCCGGGAGTTCATCCTCGGACATGTTCACTAATTTTCGGATTTCGTCTTGCACTGTACGCATGTGCCGCACGGCTTCCACGATATCACCGGTGCCGGCTTCACCTTTGGTGCGTATCATCGCGGCACCCTCGCTGATGCGCCGCAGGGCTTCTCCCAGATTACGGCAACCGCAGACAAATGGTACCTTAAAATCGTGCTTCCAGACATGATGTGATTCGTCGGCAGGGGTCAGCACTTCCGATTCATCGATATAATCGACGCCAAGGGCTTCCAATACCTGAGCTTCCACAAAATGCCCGATGCGGCACTTTGCCATTACAGGGATGGAGACCGCTTTCATAATCGCTTCTATAACTGTCGGGTCGGACATGCGGGCGACACCACCGGCTTTCCTGATATCGGCCGGGACTCTTTCCAGTGCCATCACAGCGCAGGCGCCGGCAGCCTCAGCAATTTTCGCATGTTCTGGAGTTACGACATCCATGATCACCCCGCCCTTTAACATCTGGGCAAGGCCTACTTTTACTCGAAACGTTCCGGTTTCCATATTAATCTCCTACGTGCTCAGGGCAATTGGCCCAACCAATCAGGACCACAAAGCTATTTTACAACAAACGAATTCTAAATTCTAATATCAGGAATTAAGCTGTTAGTTTCATGTTGTTTAGGGGAATTCAAGAGGGGCATGATGAAGGCTGAGTGCTGTTCGCTGGCTGCTATCCCGTCACGTCTCTCTTTTTAAACAGATAGAAAGAAATAAAGAGAAATAAGATGCTATAGACAGCTAGCGTGATAAAAGCGTGAGCTGGGCTTGGCAAAGGGGTGGTGTTATTTCCACCGCCCATACCTTGCCCAAACCCTGCCGGTAGTTTGGCGAGAGAGGTAATGGCTTGCGTATTAGCCTGGAGGAGGTAGGCCGGGACTTTGGCAATCCAACCACCTGCTAAGAACATGAAAGTAGTAATAATAGATTCCAGAAAAGTGATTCCTATTCCGAAAGCGATCCCCGGCATGGCGGAACGTCCGACTATCGCAAACATAAATCCTAGCAACGATACCGGTATGATGACATAAAATGCGCGCCAGAATTGCAGGAACTGATTCCACATATAAGTGCCGGTAGCGAAGCTGAAATCGAACTTATACCCGCCAATAGCAGTAGTAATCAGACTCATAATGAAGCCGGCTGCCAGTCCTATAACCATCCCGATAAGGATATATATCGCCGCGGAAATCAGTTTGGCAGTAAGTAACTTAAATCGGCTCTCCGATGAGAACACGGCGGTTCGAATAGTGCGCCAGTTGTATTCGTTACCCACGGCACTGGCAACCAGAATAATGGCGAGTACTCCGCCGAAGGACGCTAATATGTACATCGCGAATGGAAGAGCTAAGGGCAGTCCCAAAAGGTTCTGAATATCTCCCATACCGGGGCCGGCCTTAGGTAAGTTGACTTTAGATATTGCAAGTAATAAGAAATACAGAACAAGAATAATACCGATTAAAACATAGAGCAGCACTCTTGTCATAGTGCGCTTACGTAATTTAAATAATTCCGCGTTAATCAGTCTAATCACCGCTATTACCACCTGTAAGCTGTAAGAATACTTCTTCCAAACTGGAGGCTTTGTTCGTCAGTTCAGAGGCAAATATTTTATTTTCGGCGAGAACCTGATTCACACGAGCGGCACTATCCTTGGGCGCGTCCAAAATCAGATACCCGTTCTCGACTTTTATCGATTTTATCCAGGGTTGATTTTTCAGCACAGCTAACGCCGTTGTTTGATTTTCAACTTTAATATATAACTGTTGTCCCTGTGTTGTTAATTCCGCAACCGAGGAATACTTTAACATCACACCCTGTTTAATGATTGCCACTTTATCACAGACCATCTCTACTTCATGGAGCAAATGACTGCACAGGAGTACAGCGCGACTTTCATGAGCCAGTTCGGGAATGAGGTCGCGTACTTCCTTGGTGCCCGCAGGATCAAGACCGCTCGTGGGCTCATCGAGAATAATCAGTTCAGGGTCTCGGAGTAGCGTCGAGGCGATTCCCAATCTTTGTTTCATACCCATCGAGTAATGGTCGTAACGGTCGCCGGCGCGCTCAAACAGATTTACGCGCTTAAGCACTTCATCAATCTTGGTTTTAGAAATGTCGCCGATAGACCGGGAGAGAGCTTCAAGGTTATCTCTGCCGGACAAATATGGATAAAAAGCGGGTTCTTCGATAATTGCCCCGACACGCCGTAATAGCGGCCAACTATTGCCATCGAGTTTTTTACCGAAGAGTTCGACACTGCCGGAGGTAGGGGCGATTAATCCCAATATCATGCCGACCGTGGTGCTTTTCCCTGCGCCGTTGGGTCCCAGAAAACCGAAGACTTCCCCGCGGCGTAGTTCGAGACTCAAATTATTCACAGCCGTCAGCGTCCCGAATTTCTTCGTTAGGCCGACAGTGCGGAGAATCACATCATTATCTTTCTTTATCGATGATTGGGATTCAAGTGTTGTTTGTGTGGTCATGCTAGAAATCAATTCATCCTACAAAATTAATACTATACTCAAGAAATTACCAATGTCAAACGATAAATCCTAAAAAAAGACCCAAGATGACGTTTTCATGTCTCCATACCAGCGAAGGCTGGTATCTATTCATATCTGGATTCTGACCTTCGCCAGAATAGATCTTTAATGCAAAGAACAGCCTGTAGGATTATCGATTCGAAGACACCGAATGCTGAACGCTAATCACTGAAAGCTGATAGCTATTTAAGATTTTTTATTGTAATGGCTTTTTTATCGGTAACCCTCCACCGCGGGGATATATATCCGGGGTGGGAGCTACCTTTTCGATGACAACCAGAACACGATTATCGGGGAACTCGCTTAATTCCACGTGCTTAATCTCGATTATTTTCCCGCCCATCGTAGAGATGGCTCGCTTCGCCTGCTTCATCTCATCTTCGATATTGCCTTTTTTGTGTGCGATAACTTTGGCGGAAATTTTACAGAAGGGAATAGTCAGTTCCGCCAGTGTCGGCATCGGCGCTAAGCCTCTAGCCAGCACCAGGTCGTAACTCTCCCGGTATTGCTGATGGGCCAGTTCTTCAGCGCGTCCGCTGATGACGACAATATCGTCCAATCCCAGCTTATGTTTCAGATGATTCAGAAACGTTATTTTCTTATTCGTCGAATCCATTAGCGTCAATCTTATCCCGGGGAAAACAATCTTCAGGGGGATTCCCGGTACACCGGCTCCGGTGCCGATATCGATGACTTTGGGAGTGGGTTTTTGGACGCTTAGTTTCCAGACGGAAGCCACGGTAAGGGAATCCAGAAAATGGTTGATTTGTACCTTATCATATTCGGTGATAGCGGTTAGATTCATCCGCTGATTCCAATCGGTCAGTTCTTCATAAAAAGTCTGGAAGAGGGCAATCTCATGTTCCCCTATTTTAATGCCCAGTTTTTCCAGACCGGCTGCCAGTTTTTCCATAACCACGACTTTATTATAGCAGGAGAACAGCGTCCTGAGTCCGTTTCAGGCGGACGAAGGATCTCCGTCACTACTGTACTGGTATCCGGAAAGTAAGGTATCTTGTGTAACCACAGGGAGACTCCTGTTCAACTTCGCTCAAGGACTATAGCCTTCACTTCGTTCAGGACATGATATTCCAACATGCGAATGTAATCCTTCGTGCCTGAAATTTGATTTTGCACACCGGATCAGTTAAAATAATAGACACGACCTGAAAATTGAATAATGATTTATCCGCTAGGGGTGCTGAAGGCTGAGAGCCCTTCCGATAGAAGGACGACCCTTAGAACCTGAACTCGTTAATGCGAGCGTAGGGATGCGGTCAGAGAAACCAGGGGAGAATCGCAACCTTGGTTTTATTGTTTTTGGAGAAACATATGACACAATTGGAAATGGCAAGAAAAGGCATTATTTCCCCGCAGATGAAGACGGTAGCGGAGCAGGAAAAACTCGACCCCGAATTTATTCGTGCCGGTATCGCGGAGGGGAATATTGTTATCCCGGCCAATTTAAATCACAAAAAATTCACTCCGTTCGGTATCGGAAAAGGATTACGCACGAAGGTAAATGCTAACCTCGGTACATCTTCGGATTACGGCAGTATCAAGACCGAATTAGAGAAGCTGCAAGTGGCTATCGACTCTGGTGCTGATACGGTGATGGATTTATCCACCGGCGGCGATATTCCCGGGGTGCGCCGTGCTGTGATGAAAGCCAGCACGATTCCCGTGGGAACTGTTCCTATCTATCAAGCCGCCATCAAAGCAATCAAAGAATCCGGTGCCATCGTTAAAATGAGTGAGGATGATATTTTCTCTGCGATTGAGGAAAATGCTAAGGACGGAGTCGATTTTATCACGGTTCATTGCGGTGTGACGCGTTCTGCGATCGCCAAACTGAAAGAGCAGGGTAGAGTCACAGATGTCGTTTCCCGCGGCGGTGCGTTTACAGTTGGCTGGATATTACATAATGAACGTGAAAATCCGCTTTACGAGTATTATGATCGCCTGTTGGAGATCGCTCATAAGTATGATGTTACGCTGAGTCTCGGTGACGGTATGCGTCCCGGTTGTCTGGCGGATGCCACCGACCATGCACAGGTCGAGGAACTGCTAATCCTGGGTGAACTTGTGCAGCGGGCCTGGAAAGCCGGTGTGCAGGTAATGGTAGAAGGACCCGGTCATGTACCTTTAAATCAGATCGAGACGAATGTAAAAATTCAAAAAGCTATCTGTAAAGGTGCGCCTTTTTATGTGCTCGGTCCGCTGGTAACCGATATCGGGGCTGGCTATGACCATATTACCGGAGCCATCGGCGGTGCTATTGCCGCTATGGCCGGGGCTGATTTTCTGTGCTATGTCACACCATCGGAACATCTCTCATTGCCCGATATCGAAGATGTACGTCAGGGTGTCATTGCTTCCCGGATTGCGGGACATGCTGCCGATATCGCCAAAGGTGTGAAAGGAGCCGCTGATTGGGACTTGAAGATGGCTCAGGCACGGAAAAGATTAGATTGGGAAACTCAGATGAAATTATCGTTAACACCGGAATATTCCCGTAAGGTTCATCAGAAGCATACCTCAGGAGGCGAGGCATGCAGCATGTGCGGCGATTACTGCGCCATGAAAGTCGTCGGTGAGTATCTGAATATCACGGCACAGAAATGTTAATGATAGCAATTTCTACATTTCAATAGGCGTAGAGCATTTATTTATGGTAAAAATGCAGGTTATTTATATACAAAGAGATTGGGCGTTGACATGCCCCTGGTTACTGTGATACTATAACTATTTGTGCTCACTTGTTGGCTAATGCAATAGCACGGTGCATGCTAGGTTCAATCTCGACGTTATATGTTGAAGGATGAGCCTCAGCTCATCCTTTCAGTTGTAGAGGATAACAGGAGGACATACTTGCCAACGATTAACCAGTTAGTCCGCAAGGGACGTAAACCGGGTGTCGATAAGACAAAAGCCCCGGCTTTGCATTATAACTACAACTCTTCAAAAAATAAGACCAGTTGGGGAGATGGTTCACCCCAGAAACGTGGCACTTGTATCCAGGTAAAAACAATGACACCGAAGAAACCTAACTCGGCGTTGCGGAAGATTGCCAGAGTACGTTTGACCAATCAGATGGAAGTCACCGCTTATATACCGGGTGAAGGTCACGAAATTCAGGAGCACTCCGTGGTACTGGTTCGTGGCGGCAGGGTCAAAGATCTGCCTGGTGTCCGTTATCACATTATCAGAGGAGCGCTGGATGCCACCGGGGTGGCGAAACGGCGCAGAGGTCGCAGTAAATATGGCGCCAAACGGCCTAAAACTGGGGCCGAGACTACTTAGGAGGAACAATGTCACGACGCGCTCGCGTTATTAAAAGAGTTCAAGTAATGCCTGATGCTAAATATCAGAGCTTAACCGTTTCAAAATTGCTGAACAGAATTATGAAACGCGGTAAGAAAAGCAGCGCTGAGAAAATTGTCTATGGCGCTCTGGAAGCAATGGGAAAACAAGGTTCTAAAGACCCTATTACCGATATGGAACTAGCAATAAGAAATATCACTCCCCAGTTAAAGGTGAAATCACGCAGGGTGGGGGGTGCCACTTACCAGGTACCGGTCGAGGTCCCGCCTAATGTGGGAATGTCCCTGGCGTTAAGGTGGTTGATTGATGCTGCCAGAGCCAGATCAGGAAAGTCAATGGCGGAAAAATTAGCCGCTGAGATGAGTGATGCCGCAAAAGGGCAAGGAACTGCGGCGAAAAAGCGTGAAGACACGCATAAGATGGCTGAGGCGAACCGAGCTTTTGCCCACTACCGGTGGTAAGAAGGAGAGTCTGTTATCAACCCGTCGATTGCCGTAAAGGATAGCACTATGTCCCGAAGTTTTCCTCTCGAAAGATTGAGAAACATAGGTATTATTGCGCACATTGATGCAGGGAAAACCACCCTGACTGAAAGCGTACTATATTATACCGGTGTTACATATAAAAAAGGTGGGGTCGATGAAGGCACCACCGTAACCGATTGGATGGAAGAAGAGCGGGCACGCGGTATTACTATCACATCAGCCGCTATCACCTGCCAGTGGAAAGAATTCCGTATCAATATTATCGATACCCCCGGTCACGTAGATTTCACCGCCGAAGTAGAAAGATGTCTCAGAGTTCTAGACGGCGGTGTTGTTTTATTCGACGCTGTCCAGGGTGTGGAAGCCCAATCGGAAACAGTGTGGCGTCAGGCTGATAAATATAATGTACCGCGTATTTGCTTCGTGAATAAAATGGAGCGTGTTGGCGCCAGTTTCGAACACACCGTTGAGATGATTGAAACTCGTTTACATGCGAAAGCTTTACCGATTCAGATCCCTGTCGGTAGCGAAGCTACTTTCCAGGGAGTTGTTGATTTAATTGAGAATAAAGCCTTCAGTAAAGATGGCGATCGCGATAAACCCATCGAAGAAATCGCGATCCCTGCTGAAATACAAGCCAATGTAAAAGAGGCCCGTCATAATATGATTGAAAGACTGGCGGAAACTGACGACCAGATGCTTTCCCGATATCTTGACGGTGAGGAATTTACTAATGATGAAATCCGGACTGCGATAAGAAAAGCCACGCTCTCCGCGAAGTTAGTGCCCTGTCTCTGCGGCAGTGCATTGTCAAACAAAGGTGTCAGACCCTTACTGGATGCGGTTGGTTATTACTTGCCGGCACCTTCCGATATGCCGCCGACTAAAGCAGTCGATTATAAAGATAATAAGGAACTTACCCTTCAGGTAAGCGACGAAGAACCTTTTACTGCCTTAGCTTTCAAAGTAGTTACCGACCCGTTTGTCGGTAGACTGGTGTATTTCAGAGTTTATTCCGGGGTAGTTAGAGCCAGCGACCAGGTATTAAATGCTACCCGCGGTAAGACCGAACGTATCGGTCGGTTATTTCTGATGCATGCTAACAAACGTGATGAACTTGAGGAAGCTGATACCGGCTCCATTGTAGCAACATTGGGGCTGAAAAATACCTTCACGGGCGATACCTTAAGTAATATGAATCAACCGGTATTACTGGAATCGATCAAATTCCCCGAACCGGTTATTTCTATCGCCATTGAGCCCAAATCCCGCGCAGACCAGGATAAAATGGGCGAAGCCCTGAGAAAACTTTCGGAAGAAGACCCCACCTTTAAAGTTAAATATAATGAAGAGACCGGTCAGATTGTTATTTCCGGTATGGGTGAACTACATCTTGAGATTATCACCCACCGCATGATGAGTGAATTCGGCGTCAGCGCAAATGTTGGTAATCCCCGTGTTGCTTATAAAGAGACCGTTACCGCCAAAGCGGAAGCCGAAGGCCGATTTGTCCGGCAGAGCGGTGGCCGCGGACAGTATGGCGATTGCTGGCTGGAAATTGAGCCCCAACCGCGGGGTACCGGATTCGAATTTGTTGAGAGAATTAAAGGCGGCACAATTCCCAGAAATTATATTCCGGCAATCGAAGCTGGTGTCAAAGAAGCTTGCGAAACCGGTGCTATCGCCGGTTATCCGATTATCGATGTTAAAGTCACTGTCTTCGATGGTAGTTACCATGAAGTAGATTCCAACGAAAATGCTTTTAAGATGGCCGGTTCTATAGGCCTGAAAGCCGTCGTTCATAAAGCCAAACCAATTATCCTAGAGCCGATAATGAAAATGGAAGTCGTTTCGCCGAAAGAATTTATGGGCGACGTAATCGGCGATATTTCATCCCGCCGGGCTCATATCGAATTGATTGAGAACCGGGGCGATATGGTGATTATCTCGGCGTTGATTCCTTTGTCCGAGACGTTCGGATATACCACGGCTCTTCGGTCACAGACTCAGGGCAGAGCCAGTCAGAGCATCGAGTTCAATAGCTATCAGGAAGTACCAGCATTTTTATTAAAAGAATTGACAGATAAAACAGGAACGAAAAATGCCTAAACAGAAAATTCGTATCAAAATTAAAGGTTTCGACCACAAGGTCGTAGATCAGTCAGCGCAACAGATTGTGGAGACTGTGGAGCAGACCGGCGCAGTAGTGGTAGGCCCAATACCGTTACCTACCAGAATTGAAAAATTCAGCGTGATTCGCGCCAGCTTCATTGATAAGAATTCGCAGGAGCAATTCGAAGTCCGTACTCACAAACGTCTGATTGATATTGTGGAAACAACCTCGAAGACAATCGATTCGTTAACCAAGCTTAATCTCCCGTCGGGTGTTGAGCTGGATATAAAGTTATAGAAAAGTAAATTGCCGGGATGGAAGGAATGATTCCAGGAATTATCGGTAAAAAAATAGGTATGAGCCAGGTCTTCAACGATAGCGGGAAAGCGGAAGCTGTCACCGTCATCGAAGCCGGGCCGTGTACGGTTACACAGATTAAAACAACTGCCAAAGAAGGCTACGATGCGCTGCAGCTTGGTTATGGCACTGCCAAAAAAATCAGCAAAGCAGAGCAGGGACATTTGAAAGAACTGGGGAAACTCAGGGAGCTCAGAGAGTTCAGAGTAGATAACACGGCAGATATTAAAGTCGGCGATAAAGTTGATGTCAACGCGTTCAAGAGCGGTGATTTTGTCAATATCATCGGTATCTCCAAAGGTAAGGGGTATGCCGGTGTAGTCAAACGCCATGGTTTCGCCGGTGGACCAAAGACCCACGGCCAAACCGACCGCCATCGTGCACCGGGTGCTATTGGCGCTACTACCTCACCGGGAAGAGTGCTGAAGGGTATGCGCATGGCAGGTCATATGGGTCATAAGCAAATTACACAAAAGGGTTTAAAAGTATATAAGATTGATCCCGAACATAATCTCCTTCTGGTACAAGGAGCAGTGCCGGGTAATAAGAATGGTTTATTGTTAATTAGTAAATCGACTAAGAGGAAGTAGGGAAATGCAGGCTCCGGTTTATAACCTTGCGGGTGAAGTGGTAACTAATATAGAGATTAGCGATAAGGTATTTGGCGTACCATTTAATGAGACATTAGTGCACCAGTCTGTTCTCAGACAGCAGGCAAATGCCCGGCAGGGTAATTCCAGCACTAAAACCCGCGGTAATGTCTCCGGTAGTACCAGAAAGCTTTATAAACAGAAGGGCACCGGTTCTGCGCGTCCGGGTAGTATCAAATCGCCACTCCGCAGAGGCGGCGGTATTGTATTCGGTCCTCATCCCCGCGATTACCATCAGTCGATGCCGAAGAGTATGCGGCGGTTGGCTTTAAGGTGTGTCCTTTCCGCCAAACTTGGCGATGGTGAATTAAAGATACTAGAGTCATTGAAAATGGACGAAATCAAAACCAGTAAAATGGCTGGTATTCTGGACGCAATGAAGGTTGATAATACTGCGCTGGTAGTTACTTCGGCGGCAGATTCCAACCTCGTAAAATCGGCGCGGAACCTACCAGGTATCAAGACACTACCCGCTGATTTGTTGAATGTGGTAGATATTATCTCTCACCGGACTCTGTTGATGGAAGTGGATGCAGTGCGTAAGGCAGAGCAGTTATGGGGTGAGAGTTCATCTGGAGAGGAAAACAATGCAACTGCATGAAATTTTAAAACGTCCCCTGGTAACCGAAAAAAATGCGACTCTTCAACCCACCGGAAAGTATGTCTTTGAAGTGGGCAAGCGCGCTAATAAAATGCAAATCAAAGGCGCCGTGGAAGAAGCCTTCAAGGTAACCGTCACCGGAGTAAATGTGATTACAATCCATAGCAAAGAAAAACATGTAGGTAGAAGAGTCGTCGTTACTTCACCATGGAAAAAGGCGATTGTTACTCTCAAAGCCGGCGATAAAATTGATTTGTTTGAGAGTTTATAAGGCGAACGAGGAAAATTAGATGGCAATAAAGGTATATAATCCGACTTCTCCCGGCAGACGGGATGCTAGCACTCTCGCTAACGAAGAGATCACAAAACGCGATCCTGAAAAATCGTTGATCATCTACAAAAAGAAGAGAGCCGGCAGGAATAATGAAGGTAAAGTTACCGTACGCCACCAGGGCGGCGGAGTCAAACAATTACTGAGGATCATCGATTTTAAACGTGATAAAGTTGGTATTCCAGGTAAAGTCTCCGCAATCGAATATGACCCAGGCCGTTCGGCGAATATTGCACTGATTTTTTATGTCGACGGAGAAAAAAGGTATATAATTGCCCCGGTTGGGTTGAAAATAGGTGATACCATTGTATCCGGAGAAAATGCGGAAATTAAAGTGGGTAACAATTTACCCATGAAATCGATTCCTACCGGTACAATGATACATAACATCGAATTGATCAAAGGGCAAGGCGGGAAATTGGTCCGCAGCGCCGGTGGCGCCGCGCAACTCCTGGCGAAAGAGGGAGAAGAAGTTCATATCCGTTTACCTTCGGGTGAAATGCGGCTTGTCCGAGCGGAATGCACGGCAACAATCGGGCAGGTAGGCAATATAGAATACCAGGGAATTCACATCGGGAAAGCAGGACGGAAGCGCTTAATGGGTTGGCGTCCGACTGTTAGAGGTTCGGCAATGAGTCCTCGCGATCATCCACATGGGGGTGGTGAGGGTAGAACCCCGATCGGTATGCCTGGACCAAAGACCCCTTGGGGCAAACCGGCAATGGGTTACAAGACGCGTAAGACAAAATATTCAGACGGAATGATTATCAGGCGTCGAGGGAAGAAGTAAACTATGTCAAGGTCAACTAAAAAGGGACCAGCAGTAGACGCGAAACTACTAAAGAAAGTACAGGCAGTCAGTCGTAGCAGCGAGAAGACAGTCATCAAGACGTGGGCTCGTTGGTGCACGATAATCCCGGACATGATCGGGTTGACGATTGCCGTGCATGATGGTAGAAGACATGTACCGGTTTATATCACGGAAAATATGGTCGGTCATAGACTGGGCGAGTTTGCTCCTACCCGAACCTTCAGAGGGCATACTATCAAGGAGGAAGAAGCTCCCAAGAAAGCCGCACCGGCGGCTGAAGCTACTACCTAGGAGATAAATGGAAGTTAAATCGGTTGCTAAAAATACAGGAAC
>Ga0182027_10004710_pt1 | contig 21044 bp, 26 predicted proteins | sample 712E1DmetaG_FD_121300 | JGI IMG/M metagenome (GOLD analysis project Ga0182027, IMG submission 121300) | Permafrost microbial communities from Stordalen Mire, Sweden - 712E1D metaG (Illumina Assembly) | ecosystem: Environmental > Terrestrial > Soil > Wetlands > Permafrost | place: Sweden...
CGGCAGTTTTGGCCAGTTAAAGAAACTCTTAAACGTCCACAACGGATTAAAACAACAACGCCGATGGAAACTAATTCAGGAAATTTTGCGGAAATAGCAGTCCAAATTTACCATTAAACCAAATTTCTTTTTGTAAACGAAAAAGATCAACTGTTGGTTGATCTTTTTTTAAATATCTTTTGATGACCATTTATTTCAAACTTGCTAAGATGTCTTCAGTTTTACGTACCCGCCCCATGCGGGGAAAGGTTGTTTTTACGGTAAAATTGTGTTCTTCCGTACTGCGGCTGGACATAGCGTCTTCCGCAAAAATTTGCTGGTAGCCGTATTCAAAAGCAAACCGGGCCGTGCTTTCCACGCCGATGTTGGTGGCTATACCGCATAGTACGATGGTGTCTATCCCCCTGCGCCGGAGCTGTAAATCCAGTTCGGTGCCGTAAAACGCTCCCCACTGTTTTTTGGTTATGATGATGTCGGTCTGCTCCGGACCCATTTCGGGAACGATTTCGCTCCAATCAGAAGGCATCTGGCGGTTGCCCCACGCGTTTTCGCCGTCAACAATCGGCGCCAGGCGGTCTTTGCCATCCGCAGATGTTGAAACCCTGACCAAAAATACCGGCATTTGGTTTTTCCTAAAAGCCTGCGCCAAGCGGGCGGCATTGGCAATAACCGCGGCGGCCGAATACGGCTGCCCCGGCATGGAGGCGATGCCTTTTTGCAAATCTATTACCACCAAGGCGGTTTTGGTTTTGTCAATTGTTTTATCCATAATGTTATGGTAATTGGTTTTAAGTTGTGGCGGCCGGTGTGGTTGTAAGTAATAAGTTGTAAGGTACCTAAAACCACATACTTATGACCAAACTGGCCGCTAAAACCTACAACCTGTTACTAACCATTTAACGGCCTATTCAATTCCTCTTCCGCCAAATGAGCCAAATCTTTTAAATCCAAAATATCTTGTTTGCTGAACTTCCGGGGCTTGGTGTCTTTCATGCAAAGTACCCCAACCGTCAAATCATTTTTTTTGTTGCGCAGGGCCATACCCGCGTAAAAACGGACATACGGCTTGCCGGTAACCTGCGGGTTGTCGGCAAACCGCGGGTCAAGCAGGGTGTCTTCTATGACAAAAATATAATTTTGGGAAATTATGTGCCCACAAAAAGACGTTGACCGCGGCCCTTCTTTGGCATCCAGCCCCTGGCAGGATTTATACCATTCGCGGTCGGCGTCAAGGATAGATATGGTGGAAATGGGAACATTAAACCTCTCCAAAACCTTCTTGGTAATACGGTCAAACCGTTCTTCGCGCTTGGTGTTTAAAATTTTCAACTCTAAAACGGCGGCTAACCGTTCCTTTTCGTTAGGGGGGATGGGTGCTGTTAACATAATTCTTTATGATAATTACTCGGTTGTAATGCCGTCAAACTCTTCGTCATTTTCCTTTGCTTCGGCTTGCTCTTTTGTGGCGCGCACTATTTTATCCTGATGATGCGCCGGGGAATAAATTGTGTACAGTTTCAGCTCTTGCGTTTCGGAGGCGTTAATCACATTATGCTGGGCTCCGGCCGGAACTATAATGGCCGAGCCATCGCTGACAGGATATTCATTGCCGTCAATAATGCATTTGCCCTGTCCCTGCTCAAACCGGAAGAACTGGTCGTTGTCTTTATGGACCTCCATACCAATTTCTTCTTTTGGCTTTAAGCTCATCAAAACGAGTTGGCTGTGCTTTGCGGTATATGCTACCTTACGGAAATTTGTGTTTTCCAAAGTGTCTTTTTCAATGTTTGAGTTAAATCCTTTCATAAAATGAGGTTTAATTATCAAAAAACTCTCCTATTAGATTATATCATGCCACGGAGTTTAAACCAGCCCCGGAAAAAAGTCGGTTTTTATTTCGGCGCGGCGCACTCCCAAGTTAAGCAGCAAATCCTTAAATCCGGTTACCATATTATGCGAGCCGGAAATATAAAATTCGCGCTCTTTAAAATCCGGAACCGCGCGGGCAACGGCTTTTAAGTCAAAATGCCCTTTTTGCCCCTGCCAGCCTTCCGGAATTTGCTTTAAGTCGGTCAAAGCGTAAAAAGTATTGATGCCTAATTTTTGACGCGCCTCTTCCAATACATCGCTGTAGACTATCTCATTAAACTGGCGGTTGGAATAAAGCAGGGTTATGGGGCGCTTTTCGTTGCGATCTATCAGATATTTAATTATGCTCCGAAAAGGAGTAATACCAATACCGCCGGCAACAAAGACGAGTTTTTTGTCGCGCCTGTCGGGCAGCACAAAATCACCGGCCAGCTGGCCGCCAACAATTCCGCCGCCCGTATCCAGATCCGCCAGTTCCTGTTTAAACCGGCTTGGATCGGGATAAAACTTAACCCCAAGCAAAAGATTTCTTTCCGTGGGGGAAGAAGCCAGAGTCAGGAAACGTCTGTTACCGCGGCTGTCCCCGCGCTTTAAGGGCAGGGTCCATTCCATATACTGGCCGGGCTTGAAAGCCAGGCCTTTTGGCGCCGCGAATATAAAATCATAAATACCCTGCCCGGCTTTTTGTTTGGCAAGCAGCTTTAATGCGTATCTGCCTTTGGGGCTCACAATATAGGAATATAAATTGCCGGCAAGCAGGGCGAGTTCCGGCGTAAAATAAAATGAACCTAAATGGGTTTCCGGCGCAAACATCCAGCCGACCAAAAATCCGTAAATAATCCGGCTGTTGCGGTCCGGCGGCATAGTCAACGGTTCGGTCAGCATAATGGCCGCAAAAAAAACAAGAGGAGAATAAATAAGAGAGCGCTGCAGAGTTAAGATTGTATTGCTCTTACCCACGGTCAACAAAAATATGGTAAGCAGGGCACCCGCCGTAAAGGCTATTACCGCGTCAAAACGGCGGACTTTCCTGATGACCAGCAAGCCGCCAATTAATACCGCCGGAAACAAAACCGGAGTGCCAATCCACCAGCTGGCCGACTGGTTGATAGTCAGCGCGGTAAGCGCCACCGCAAAAGCGGCCGGATTAAAAATATGTTTGCCGCCGATATTGGCAATGAATTTGGAAGCCATTGCCCACACCGAAGCCCAAATTAAAAAAGGGGCCGAGGCTAAAAAAACCGCGGGCTTGGCCGGAGAAATAATCAAAGCTAAAATCAACGCGGTAATGTAAACCGACTCCGCGTTTGCCGGCACTTTAAAAATTCCGGCGAAAAGCGCGTTTGCCGCCCAGCAGTACACAAGAAGTGCCGCGACAGTCAATAACAAAGAAGCCGGGCTGTAAGGCAACATCCCCAACGAGCCGAGCGCAAGGGCAATTGCAAGCAAAAAAATTAAGTAATACAGGACCAACCGGTACATGGTTATCCTGTCCAAAAAATTGTCGACTAATTTTAGCATAGAAATGAATGACATGAATTAAAAGATTGACATGATTGACATGAATGGCTGCACCTTATTCTTGTCCGCCTCGGCTCGACCAGCCTCGACCCGCTTCGCTCTAGCAAAAGCGAGGCGAGCTAGACGTCGAGTCTAGGCGGGCGCCGAGTCGAGACGGGTCATTCATTTAATTCATTTAAATCTTGTCAATCATTACACCTTTGCCTGAGACAGGGCTGAAGCCAGCGATTGGATAAAAGCCTGGCTCGTGTCGGTCGCGCCGGAAACAATGTTGACGTTGGCTGACTGCGCGGCAATGGCTTCCTGGGTCAAATAAGGCATAGCCTGGCTGTTTATTTGAATGGAGTTTTGGCGGTCGCTTGGATAGCTTAAAAATTGTACATCTACAAGTTTCCCGCCGGAAACAGTGGCTTGAACCTGGACGAAACCATAAAAAGCGTCCACGCTGGGGCCGGTATATTGACCGTCTTTGTACTGTCCCTGAGGCTGGGAGGCGGGAGTTGGCACCGGTATCGGAGTGGGGGTTGGCTGCGGGGCGGGGTTAGGGGTTGGCGCGGGTGAAGTTGTATTTGAAGCTAGAGTTTGTTGAGCAGGAGCGGAATTTTGGATTTTATTAGCCGGCGGGGTAGGCTGGCCCGCTATAGCAAGAGACGGGTCGGCTGAACCGGGGCTTGATGAACTTACGGTTTGCTGCAAACTTAACAAATTTTGGGCCGGCGGCGTTACGGCCAAACCCAGCACCGAGGGATGACTGCGGTCGTAAACAATATACGCCACATAAAATACCGCGACTAAAATGGAAAAAAATAGTTTTTTCATAAGCTAAAATGGTAGTCTTCCTTAATTATTTTTGGAGACCGCCTTTTCTTATTTTTTATAATTAATCGTCGCCGCCGTCATCACCTCTATTGTAACTCTCATTACCATCGTCGCCTCCGCTGCCACTAACGGAAAAATGGGTCGTGGTAGCGCTTATTGAATTTGCTTGGGTAGTAAAAGCCTCTAAAGTCGGGGAAGCGGTAACTGGAGCCGGGTTTGGGGCAGCGGTTTCCGTACCGGCAGAATTACCGGTGGCGGGAACGCTAGCGCGCTCTGTTGTCCGGGATTGGGCGGTTATTTTAGCTTCCGTTGCCGGCTGCGCGGCATTTTGGTTTTGTGTTGCCAAAGCCGCTTGCTGATTCTGGATAGGCGCGGTTTGAGAAGCCGCTTTCTTGGAAGAGTGAAATAAACTGCCGCTCGCCGCGGCCGTGGAAACAATTAGGCTGCCGCCTAAAAAAACAGCCAACAGCACATTAGGCGCCTGCAATTTTTTTAAAAATTCCCTCATATAACTCCTTTCCTGTCTAAGATATTTACGCAGGTTTGTATGTAACACTATTACGGAAGAACACAAAAACTAGTTTCATTTCCACGAAAGGTGTCCGGGATAAAAGCATTTTTAAAATTTTAGGCTTTTTCCACGGCATGGTCCGTTTACAAACTACAGAACAAAAATCAACCATTAAGGAACCGCAAATGTTCCTTAAATACCTATTTAATGATGGTTCAGTATTTTTACAAACAAAAACAAAATTATTGTATCACCCGTGCTTGCACAAAACCGCTCACCGATAAGGCTAAATCAGCACTATTGGCCGGGACCACCTGGGAAAAGTCATTATTTTTATGCCAGGAGTTGTAGACGGTCAAGGAGGGGTAACCTCGCCGGGTATGGTCAGGGGCCAGCCAGAAAATGGTGCCATGGTCTAAGATGTCCAGACCCGGGGGGTGGGCGGCAGTACTGTTATTAAGCAGGTTACCTCGGGACAAAGCCTGGAGTTCAGGGTTAGTGACCAACAGGATGTTCGGGAAACGGGGACATGACCCGTTTATTTGTTAGGCCTGCCCTCTCTTCTAATAGTGTGTTGTAAATTATATCTTTCCACTTTGTTTTTAATCCAAGACTGTCCACCCAAGGGGCTGCTTCTTAAAACCGCGTGCCTTATGTTGTTTAATTCTTGATTTTTTAAAGGCTTGTTTAGAAGATTAAGATAATTCTTTGGAACATCCATAGGCCAAGCTGTTAATAAATTATTAGCCTTGGCTGGATCGTTTAACCGCAAATACAAACTTCCCCAGGGCCAATCCTCCGCCCTTTTTACCATTTTAGCTCTTAATGGATTGGCTTCTATATATTGCATTAACTGAAAAAAATAAGAATCTTTTTCCACTAAAAAAGACTTAAACCTCCCCTGAAACAAATGGCCGGATCCTGCGGTGTGGTGAGAAGCGTGCCATCGTTGGGTGACCTTTTGGGTAAATTTGCCGAAAAACTTACCCATATCGCCATTATTACCCGGCTTAACGGCGAAATGCCAATGGTTGGGCATTAAAGTAAAAGAAAAAATACTTAAAGGTATTAATTCCAGCGTTTCTTCGAGAGCATTTAGGACATTTTGATAATCCCCGTCTGTCTTAAAAATACTCCAACGCGCGTTGGAACGGTTAATAACATGATAAATCTCATTTGGAATATCTACGCGGGGTTGCCTAGCCATAGAAACATTATATCATATTTGAATTAACGGGTCATGTCCCCGTTTTGAACCTCACCCTATAACAAATATGACTTATCGGCATCCCCGTGATGCTAATTCCTACCGCCGCTAACCTTTCCAACAAATCCAAAAAGAAACCCCTATAATCCCCGATAACTTGTTCAATACAAAACACCATATAATAATGATTTAACTATTTTCTTTATACAATATGTTGATCTTATTTTCTCTATATAAAGCTTACACCTGGGTCAATTTTCTGTAAATATCCCATAAACATGGGGGTTGATGAAAAATTGATAAACTGCTAAAATATCAAAAGTGAAGGAAAATAGAATATCATTCGGCTCGTATTCGGGAGTAGCTCAGTGGTAGAGCAATCGGCTGTTAACCGATGGGTCGTGGGTCCGAATCCCACCTCCCGAGCCAACAAAAAACATCAGTATTTACTGGTGTTTTTTGTTACAGCAAGTGGGACGGTCAAACCTAAAATCTGATTGTGATAACAATTTTAGTCTGGACTTTTCCAGACTTTTTTGTAAATTTCGGGCTCTTGCCAAAAGTGAGGGTTTTTTGTTAAGATAAAAGGTCTTTTGGTTATAATTAACAATTGCGACTGAAAGGCGAGAAGGAGCACGTAGGAGGAAGAATGACAACTCGGATACAGAGAGAGCTCAAAAAAGCCGCACAACAGCGGTTTCCTGGCCGTGTGATGCAATGGATTGGCGGCATACTGTACTTCCGCGACGTGGCAACCTGGCCTCCGCCAGAAGTTCCGGATGTGCCCAAGTCGCCGAAGACCGGACAAGAAGCTGAAGGCTACAAGGCCATGGGGAAATCCCTTCCCATGGTACGCGTCCAACCCAAGCCGACAAGGGAAGAACCACAATGGGGAGGCCACAGAACGCCCCATCGCGACTTCTCGTCCTGGTGAAGCCGACCTCAAGGTCTACGACCACAAGCATAAGGAGACGACTATCGAGATACGACGAACCAACAATTCGGCGGACGGGCAGATCGCGGACATCTGCCCATCCCTTCTTAAATCATCATACTCAAATGGTGGTTTGGGAAGGGATTTTTTCTTTGTGCGCAATAAATATCCAGCCATTTTCAACAAACCACGTTCTAACAGCGTCCGCCGTGTTGAGCCAACAAAAATCACTCTTGAGTAAGGGTGATTTTTTGTAGGGTTGCGAAGCGATACAAAATTACCTATAATAAAAGAAAATCTAGAAATCCACAAATTTTAAAGTTTTTTTATATTTTAGTAAAAAATATGTATGAGAAAAATTTTAAAAATTGGCAGTTAATCCAGCAAGTTGTTATTATAGCCGTGCTTATTGGTTTTTTAGTCCTCATGCTATTTTATTTAGGTTCATCATTATGGGGTAGCCGCGCGTCAAACAGATATTATTACCAAAATCTTCAGAATCAAATACACCGACGTTACAACAGCGAATACCAAAGGCAAAAATACTAAAAACAACATATGCTAAGATTTATCAATAAAAAAGATTTATTTAAAAATATTCAGGGAAGCAAGATGGTCATCTACTACAGTATATCCGATATTTTTTTAGGCTCCATTCTTTTAATTTTAGTTGTGTTTTTTATCTATAACTACTTAAGGTTCACCAACACACATCTTGCCGGTGTATTTTGACTTGGCAAGTTTTTTAAGTTTAACTTTTCAACAAATTTAAAAGGTCGAGGTTGAAATAAAATATATAAGGATACAAATATGTTAAAAAAGATTTCCGCGATAGTTTTAGCTCTGGGCAGTTTAGCCATAGCTTTTCCGGCTTTGGCCGCCAGCGCTCCCACCATTGTTCAAGTGCAGTGCGTAGGCGCCGCAGTCAATACCCGTGAATCTGCTTTGGTTGCAGGAATGACAACCTACACCTCCGCATTAAACTCAGCCTATTCTACCAGAGCCGGAGCTTTGCAGACTGCTTATGGTCTTACCCCCGGTGGTAGCGCCATTAAAAATGCTGTTAAAGCGGCTTGGTCTGCTTTCACCACTTCTACGAAAGCAGCCCGTAAGTCCTGGCAGACAACCAGAAATTCCGCCTGGTCAACCTTCCGCACTTCGGCTAAGGCTTGTAAGGCATCTTCTGTCCCAACTGATACCGCCAATGCTTCTTCCGAAGCCAGCGGCAATTAGTTTTTGATTCGAATCAAAATATCAAAAGCGCTCTTTTAGACAGAGCGCTTTTGGTTTAACGTTGTCACCCCTAACAGGGAGAGTATAATTGATTTAGAGCGTCCAAACGGCGAAGACTGTTTGAGCGCCTTTTTTAATATCAGCCACCATAAACATCACAAATCTTATTCGAATCTCGGTTCAGCTGGGTGCAATACAGAAACCCGAAAAATAGCTTCCCTTATTATCAAGCGTAAATCTTGGCAAACCTTGTTCTAACCTGCGCACAGGTGGCGAGCCAACAAAAAACACTAATGAAAATTGGTGTTTTTTGTTACAGGAAGTGGGATGGAAGAACCTAAAATATAAATTCGGTAAAATTTTTACCCTGGACTTTTCCAAGTTTTTTAATACCAAAATAAAAACCCTTCCAAAGTCACAAAATAATTTATGAGCTTGGAAAGGATGGCAAGTGTCGCGATTCACTTGCCTTCGGTTTAGCCTGTTACCTACGCGAGGCTAGTATAAGGACACGCTAACTAAATGGACCAGCTCAGTAGACTTACCACCAAGGCAACCGCCCTGACAGATAACTTCTGAGCTAGGTGTCCCGCCGCGCAACTCGCAGTCCTTGCAAACCTCAAAGGACGGCCTGCGGTTGTGATAGTCGAATAGCTCCTGGAACCGCTCGACGGCCTCCCAGAACTCCTCTGGGCTTGTGACTGGCTCTGCACCGACAAGGGTTCGCGCCGGCGGACAGAAACCCAATCGCATCTGTCCATCTTGCCAGTACCAAGTGAGCTCCATGTTGCACATGGACCGGAATCCGCCCTTTTTGGCATACTCGTTCCACGTCGCCGGATCGAAGGCACAGCGAAACAAAGTGCGTTCGCTGAGCATTTCGGTGCCGTACAACCGCCTGAACTCGTCGACAAACCTGAGAATTTGAGCGCTGTGCGCCGTCATCCCTTCCGGTGTCGCATGCCAGAGGCTGTTTTCTCCGTAAACCCGGACGGTGAACGAATACTTCAGTAACACGAGTCCCTGCTGCCGGGGCGTCAACTGAGAATAGAAGTTTTGAATCATCTTCCACTCAACAGTCTCAAACGGGTCGTCGCCCTCGAAGTTTATGCGGAGCTCGATCTTCACTCCCAGGTCGATGAGTTGTTTAATGCTGTTCATCATTGCCTGGTAGGGATAGGTACCGTCGAGTACCATTTGTTTCCCTTTTTCGACACCGGCCTGGCGATAATCAATGTGCAGAACGATGACCCTCAGAGCCGGATGGAACATCTTCTTGTGTTGAAGGCCGCTAGTGTAGATGCGAACCTCCAAATTGTTCTGTTGAGCGGCGTCGAGGATTCTGGTGAAGTCAGGATGGTCAGTCGGCTCCGATCCAGCCAGACTTACTCTTTTGATCCCGGCTGAGGCCAAAACCGCAAAGCTCTTCTCGACTTCCCCAAGGGGCATTCGCAAATTCGGAAAGTTTTGGGCGATGACCCCGGCGAGCTCCTTGTTGTTGATGTTATCCGTCGCCAGCCCTCTGCTATTTGCCAGAGAGACAGCGGCAGGGCGCTCGTAGCAGATCTCACAGCCAGCGCTGCAAGTTCCCTCTCCGAGCTGAAACAGGATTCCGTATCCCAGTTGCTGCATTAGCTGTGTTTTATCCATAGTTCCTCCTGGACATATTATTATAAGATACTAAGAAGGAATAAGTCAACTCTCAATTAAAACCAAAAAATGCCTGTTTTATAGCCAAAATAGGGCTAGTTTGGCTATAAAACACTATGCTTCATTACAATGCGTTGACGAGATTAGTTTTGGAAAATCAAACAATCAAAGACGTTATCATTTCTTCCGACTTCGGATGCGCTATAAATATCCATCCGTTCTCCACAAACCACGTTCTAACAGCGTCCGCGGTGTTGAGCCAAAAAAAGCGCATCAACTTGGTGCGCTTTTTTTGTGGCTATTATTTTGAGATTCTTCTCCGCCTCCGGCGGATCAGAATGACGCCGATGGATATAACCTTAATTTTTTGTTATCATATCTATATGATAACTTACCTGCAGGCAATAATTATCGGCTTTATACAAGGCATTTCCGAGCTGTTCCCTATTTCCAGTCTGGGACACAGCGTAATCCTTCCCAAACTGGTTGGCTGGAACATTAATCAAAACGACCCTTTCTTTTTAACCTTCTTGGTAGCTACGCATTTGGCCACCGCCTTGGTGCTGTTTGTGTTTTTTTGGAAAGATTGGATAAATATTTTAAAAGGCCTGGGGCGCTCGCTGGCGCAAAGACAAATTAAGAGCGATGATACTTGGGCCAAAGTCGGCTGGCTGCTTGTAGTAGGTACAATTCCAACCGGGATCTTGGGTCTGCTATTTAAAGAAAGTTTGCAAAGCCTGTTCGCCTCACCTAAAATTGCGGCGCTGTTTTTGATACTCAACGGCGCGGTGCTTTACGGCGCGGAAATTTTGCGGAAAAAAGCGCCGGAAAGCGGACACGAATCTTACCAAAAAATCGCCAAACTTTCCTGGTGGCAGGCTATAAAAGTCGGCCTTAGCCAGATACTGGCGCTAATCCCCGGCTTGTCCCGTTCCGGCTCCACCATGGCCGGAAGCCTGCTGGTCGGATTGTCCAACGAAGACGCGGCGAGGTTTAGCTTTTTATTAGCCACCCCAATTATCGGCGCAGCCGCGGCCTTAAGCCTGCCGGATTTTTTAAAGCCCCAAAATTACTATTTAATCGGCCCCTCCCTTGCCGGCGCGGTTGCCGCGGCCATAGCCGCCTATTTTAGCGTAAAATTCCTTGTTAAATATTTCCACACAAACAAACTCACCCCCTTTGCCGTTTATTGCGCTGTGGCGGGGGTTGTTTATTCGGTTATCTTATATTTTAGGTAGTGCAGACCCTCGGCCTGCCCACTAAGCAGGCCACTGGCCTGCACTACATCCGATATTTATTTGACCGCTTTCGGGCCGCTCTCAAACCAGGCGAAAATAAAACAGGCAAGGCCGGCAATGAAGGCGGCGATGCTGTGTTTGGTGTGGATGTCGATTGCGCCGATGGAATAGCCGGGGAAATATGTTGGAAGATTGCCAGCCGGGTGCGTGGCATAAATAAAGCCGATGATAAAAAAGACAACACCCAGCACTGCTCCTAAACCTATTAAGGTTTTTTGTTTGTTCATAAATGAATTTTTAATTGCTTAATGTTAAGAGTTGTGTGATAAGCGGCTTGGTAAATATCATCTGCTGTCTGTCATTGCGAGGAGTCTGACGACGAAGCAATCTCATCTCATCGGCGTCATCCTGAGCCCGAATGATGATTATGCCAAGCGGGCGAAGGATCTCTTTAACCCTGGTTTGAGATTCTTCGGTCGGTTGCACTCCCTCAGAATGACGCCGGAAGATGTGTTATCAAGCCACTATTACCTGGCCGCAAAAAGCGCAGCGCTTGGCTTCTTTGGGGATTTCACTTAGGCACTCGGGGCATTTTTTTGTGGCCGGATCCGGCGGCGGCTCTTTATGCATCCGCGAAATCAGCATATTCATCGGGGTAACCACAAAAAAATACACGGCCGCGGCAACCAGCAAAAAAGAAATTACGGCATTAAAAAAATCACCATACATAAACTTGCTGCCGTTTATGGTAAAGGCTAAACCGCCAAAATCCGGACGCCTGGCTATGGCCGAAATAAACGGGGTGATTAAATCTTTTACCAAAGCCGTAACCACCGTGCCAAACGCGGCGCCGATTACCACGCCCACGGCCAAGTCAACCACATTGCCTCTTAAAACAAATTGTTTGAATCCTTTGAACATAAATTTAACCTTTGAATGTCGCAGATTTTGTTATGGAAAGTGCGTAGGGGCCGGGCTTGCCCGCCCGTTTCCGATGACGGGCGGCTAAAGCCAGCCCCTACAGTTCCCCATATTCATAACAAAACCTATTGCGACTGCTTAATTTTATAATCTTATATCCTTATTTACCTGATCTTGTTCAACCTCCGGGCCGGCGTGCAAAGCCACACCGAGCCAGTAAAGAATGAAGCCCAGTATGCCAAAACTAACTACGCCTAATAAAATTTGTAAGATAATCATAAGTTAATTATAGCCTTAGCCCCTTTAAAAATCAATCGTCCTAAGTGTAGCGCGCCCATTTATGGGCAATCGCGTAAACAGGGACTTGGACGCCGATAAATCGGCACGCTACATACTGCCATCGAAAAAATGTAAAAAGTTACATGTTCCGAGTTGAGATTTTTTCATTTTCCAGTTAAAATGAATCCAGCACCACTTTTATTCAAAAAGTGGTGCTGGATGAATTATGCGCCTAAAAATAAAAAAAATCGGCCACCGGACTTTTGCTTCGCTAAAAATCCGCAACTACCGCCTGTACTTTTTCGGCCAGGCGGTTTCTTTGTGCGGCACCTGGATGCAAACCATCGGCCAAACCTGGCTGGTTTTAAAAATGACCAATTCCGGCACACAACTCGGGCTTATTGCGGCAGCACAGTTTTTGCCCATGTTGTTTTTTGCCCCGTTTGGCGGTATTGTTGCCGACCGTTTTAACAAACGCAAAATTTTATACTTTACCCAAACCGCCTCGGCAATATTGGCGCTAATTTTGGGAATTTTAGTGGCTACTGCAAGCGTCCAGCTCTGGATGGTTTACGTTTTAGCCGTGTTGCTCGGCTGCGTTAATACCATAGACAACCCCACCCGCCAAACTTTTATTTTTGAAATGGTGGGCAAGGACAGCCTGCAAAACGCCGTCTCGCTTAACTCCACGCAGGTAAATTTGGCCCGCGTTATCGGCCCGGCCATTGGCGGCGGCATTATTGCCGGTCTGGGTCTGGCACCGTGTTTTTTTATCAATGCCGTGTCTTTTCTTTCCGTGCTGATTGCCCTGTTTATGATGACGGCCGAGGAACTTAGCCCGGCTCCTATTTCTGAACATAAAAAAGGCCAGCTTAGGGAAGGCTTCCGCTATGTTAAATCCAACAAGACTTTACGGGAAACGTTGCTGATGATGGCCATAATCGGCACCTTAACTTATGAATTTGCCGTGAGCCTACCCTTGCTGGCCCAGTTCACCTTTCATGGCAACGCGGGCACTTACGCCGCTCTAACTGTCGCCATGGGGCTTGGTTCCATGGCCGGCGGCCTTTACTCCGCCAGCCGAAAAAAAATCAAGACAGGCATGCTGGTCAACGCGGCGTGGCTGTTTGGCGCCACCACCCTGTTACTCGCCATTGCGCCTTCCTTCATTCTGGCTTTGGCGGCTTTGGTGCTTGTCGGCTTTTTTTCCATCAGCTTCCTTTCAACCGGTAACACTACCCTGCAGCTGGAAAGCGAACCTGGTATGCGCGGGCGGGTAATGTCTTTATGGACCATGGCATTTTTGGGCTCCACCCCTATTGGCGGGCCGATTGTCGGTTTTATTGGCGAGCACGCCGGTCCCCGGTGGGGTTTGGTACTGGGCGGCGTCGCCGCTTTGGTAGCAGCCGGTATTGGCGCCTGGCAGATGATAAAAACTAAAAAGCAGATTCAACCGCACGACGCTAATTAGATGTTGATGGGAATCTTGTGCATAGGTTTGATTTTCTCTTTTACGGACTCGCCAAAAACTGTTTCCGCCGGTCGTCGGAAACAGTTTTTGGCTTTTAACTAAGAACCTATTTTAAATTATAAAGACATCAAACGAACGGCAAACGGGGAAAAATAATCGAGAAGTTGTTCTTTGTTTAATTCAAATTTTTTTTGATTTAAATCTTCCATGATCGATTTTAATATCTCAAGCTCGCCTGTCCTGCCCCTCATTTCCGGAAATTCTTCTATTTTTATTATTATGTCTTTTGCCCTAATAATTGAGTTTCGCATTTTCTGAAAATCTTTTTTTTCATATTCTAAAAGGGCGCGGGATATTTCACTCCCCAAATTAGCCATATAAAAAAGTGGCGTCCTGTTTGTATTCATGATAAATATTTTAATATGATAGTTTTCATTTTATCACGCAAAGAAACATCCTGCACTTCCATCGCCCTATTGCTTTGTTTGGGGCGTATATTTATAAGCGAGACATACTCAATCCGCTGATTTCCGTTTTTATCAAAATACCAATTAAAACCCCAAACATCCTCTTGTTTAGATCCGCTTTCAATAAGAACAACATTTGCGTCCATATGGTATTCCCCGCCCATAGCGATAACCCCACGCTCAATATCTACGGCGCCTTTTATCATCTCGCCATAAAAATCTTTGGCAATTTCACGAAGTTCCGCCTCTGTTATTTTTTTGTCTATTATTTTAATGTTCATGCTTGCTTACGGGTGCCGTTGATTTTTTAATTCTTCCAAACTCATACCACAATAATAAGCGATTCTGTCTTTAGGGTCAACCGCTCCGGGGGTAAAAAAGTCTTCGGAAAAGGGAGTAAATTTGGAAAGGGTTTCAAAACTCTAGCTTGCCGATTTATCGGCATTAAAAGCCTCATAAATGAGGCAACTACTCCGACGTACATAGAAATTTTTTCTATCCACTATTTCCGCCGAAGGCTCGCCTCGCATTCGCGAGAGCGAAGCGGGCGGACCCGCCTCTGGCGGGCACTACGCACTATTCACTATTTTTATTTTCCCAAAGCGCTGATGTCGCTTTGATATTTGGCCGTGGTTGCCATAACACTGTCGCCGTAAAAACGGTATTTCACATTTGTGGAGCCGGAGAAATAACGCATAGCCGCGTTCCATTCCCCCTGGTAAGTGCCGTCGGCTCCGCCTGCCACAAGCTTAATGGCCGCGGCGGCAAAAGCGTCGCGGATATCCCAGGGGTTAGCCGGCCTGCTGCCGGTTAGCTGGGCAACTTTGTCTTTATATCCCATCCACGTGGAAGGAATAAACTGCGCCGGGCCCATAGCTCCGCCCCAGCCGATTTGGTTGCCTTTGGAATCACGCATCGGGCACGACACGGGAGTTATATCCGGATCCATCCCAAGGCTTTGGGTAATTTGCAAAAACGGCGGGATGTCCCGCGTTGGGTTCATAACCACTTTATAACTTTTTGTGGCCGGATCCCCCGGACGGTTGCAGGTACCCACGTTTTGTCCGAGGTTGGATTCCTGCGTTAAAATCGCCAACAAAAAAGCCGGATCGATTCCCGTGGCGCCTTTTGCCCACTGCGCGATTACTACGGCCTGGCCAAAAGTAATTTGAGACGATACGCCGAGCAACTGATACAAACGGCTGCGGATGGCCGCGGCCTGCGCCTGCGTATCGCTCAAGGTCGCCTGATAGTCCGCTTCCCGGCCTTTGGTTTGGGTAAGCAAAGAATTTTGGTCGTTGACACTGCCGGTCAGCTGGTTTTGCTGGAGAACTTTTATGGACAATAAATTTTGCGCGCCCTGCTGTTGATCGCTTAGATTCTGCTTTTGGACCGCAAGCTGGTCATTAGCCGAATTAAGCTGATCTATAAGTGAGCTCAAGCCCTGGGAAACTTGGGCGTAGTCCTCGTAAACCCCAAAAACATCGGAAAGTTTTTGCTGGCTGATAATGGTGTATAAAAAAGGATAACTGTCGTTTTGGCTGATGGCGCGTAAAACAACGGCAATCTGGTTTTGCAGGTCCTGGACTTTGGAGTTATTTTGCCCAATGGAAGCTGTTGTGGCCGTAATTTGGTCTCCCAACTGATTGACCTGCAAGTTCGTGGCCTGGATTTGCAAATTTAAAAGCGCCTGCTGTTTTTTCAGCTGTTTGATTTTATTTGCCAGAGTGTTTTTTTGGGCCTGCGTTTGCGCCAATTGCTGCTGGAGCCCCTGGATTTGGTCTAAAATCTGCTGAAGCTGCTGCTGGAGCTGGGCCTGCACGGCGGCGGAATCAGCCGCGGTTTGCGCCAAAATCGGCGACGGGTAAAAACACGCGCTTAAGTAAACGGCAACGATCAAGATTGCGTAAAGCTTTTTTCTTTTGCCCATACATTAATCATACCAATTAATAGGCCAAATTTCCATATCGTAAATAAAAATCCTCCTGTTTTGGAGGACTTTTTTTCAGCGTCCGATCAGCGTAACAATCAGCGACAAATCAGCGGTTCTATATCTGTATCTTAGAAAACAAGTAACTCCCGACTGACAAAAAAACCAAAGTGATTACGGCCAAAACGGAAATATCCAGGCTCAAACTATAATGCCCGGCGTTGGAAAGCAAAACCCTAAAGGCATCTATGCCGTAAGATAGCGGATCAAACCTGGTAATGACGATTAAAAACGACGGCAAACCCGAAAGCGGAAACAGCGCGCCGGAGAGAAAGAACAGCGGCATAACCAAAAAATTCATAATCAGCTGAAAGCCCTGCATATCTTCCAGTTGGGAAGCAATGGCCGTGCCCAAAGCCGTAAACATAGTCCCAACCAAAAGCATTACTAAAATAAGGGGAAAAATCATAAACCAGTTGTGTGGACGGAAACCCGGAATTAAAGCCAGTAGTAATACTATTACCCCTTGAATAGTCGCTATGGTTGCTCCGCCCAGCGTGCGGCCTATCATAATATTAAAGCGCGACACCGGCGCGACCATAGTTTCCTTTAAAAACCCGAACTGGCGGTCCCATATAACCTGGATGCCGGAAAAAATGGAAGTAAAAATAATGGTCATGCCCACAATGCCGGGAGCCAAAAAGTCTATGTAATTCCCCTCTCCGGCTTTTTGGAAAGTGGCGCCTAAACCGTAGCCCAAAGCCAGCAAAAAAAGCAGCGGCTGACCCAATGAGCCGATAATTCTTGACTTAGAACGCAAATAGCGCTTAAGTTCCCTAAGCCACATTATGTAGATAGTTTTCATAGGTTTATCAAAGTAATAAGTTGTAAGTTGTAGCGGCCTGTCTGGTAGTAAGGCTTAAGTAGTGTGTGACCTATAACTATATACCTACAACCACACTGGCCGCCAAACCTTATAACTAAATCCCTATCTTCTTCCCCGCCACGCCTGCCTTCGCTGGCGCATCTGGTCGGCGGCGCTGGCATCCTGGTCGCGGATTACGTCGCCCGTGAGTTTTAAAAACGCGTCTTCCAAGGTAGCGGTCTGGGTTTTGGCCTGAAGTTCCTCCGTAGTTCCGGCGGCAATAATCTTCCCATGGTCAATAATGGCAATGCGCCGGGCAATGCGGCTGGCTTCTTCCATATAATGGGTGGTAAAAAACACGGTAATACCTTCGCTCTTGTTGAGCTCCTCCAAATACGTCCACATATGGTTGCGGGTTTGGGGATCCAGCCCCAGCGTCGGCTCGTCTAAAAATAAAACCTTGGGATGATGGAGCAAACCCCGCGCGATTTCCAAGCGCCGCTTCATGCCGCCGGAAAACTCTTTGACTAAGCTGTCTTTCCTGTCCCACAGTTCCACAAAATTCATCAATTCCTCAATCCTCTTGCGGCGCAAACCTTTTTCCACGCCGTAAAGCACGCCGTGGAATTCCATATTTTCCCAGGCCGTCAGCTCGTCGTCCAAACTGGGATCCTGAAAGACAATGCCAAAGCTATGGCGCACCGCGTTAGGATTTTTTACGGGATTATTGCCGTTTAACCGTATACTGCCGGAAGTGGGATTAAGCAAAGTGGTAAGCATTTTTATGGTCGTGGATTTTCCCGCGCCGTTCGGCCCTAAAAACGCAAAAATTTCCCCCTCTTTGACCTCAAAAGAAATATTATTAACGGCAACAAAATTGCCGAATTTCTTGTTTAAATTTTTTACCTCAATAATATTTTCCATATTGTTAATAATAACACAATTATGCCTTGCTGTCCACGCCAACAGCTTCGGAAATATTTTTATAACCGTCTTTCTTGAGCAGTTTTACCAAACCTCTGTTAATTTCACCGATAAGTTGCGGCCCTTGGTAAATCATCCCGGTAATTAATTGTATAAGTGATGCCCCAAGCCTGATTTTCTTATACGCGTCTTCGGCACTAAATACCCCACCGCAGCCGATAATAATATATTTGCCGTTATAAAATTTATATACTTTGACCAACATGCGGTTAGACAGCTCTTCCACGGCCTTGCCGGAAAATCCGCCCTGACCTTCATGATTAAAGACGTTAGTCTTGGTTAAATTGGTGCAAATAAAACCGTCCAGCGGATGCTTATTCCCAATTTCCAAAATTTCCGTTAGCTGATTTTCCTCCAGGTCGGGCGACAGCTTAACAAATACCGGTTTGGTTTTTGGGATGGAAAAAAGTTTGGCCAAAAGCAAATTAAGATTGGCGGCTTGGGCGAAAATCGGGCCCTGTTCGCTGGTATTGGGACAGCTGATGTTTATGGTAAAATAATCGCCAATGCCCTGGAAAATTTTGTAACTTTCAAAGTAATCGTCTATGCCGCTTTGGACGTGGGAGGTCTTTTCGGAATTGGTTTTGGCCAAACTGATGCCTAAAACAAAATCGAACTTTTTGCCCGATAGATACTTATGGATGTTCGGCGCGCCGGAACTTTTTAAGCCGTAATTAACCCTTAACGCGTTGTGCTCGGGCACCCGCCACATCCACGGGCGCGGGTTGCCCGCAAATGGCAGGGCGGTAATGGAACCGGCTTCTTCAAAACCAAAACCCACACTCGGCAAAAGTTTGGCTATATGCGCTTCCTTGTCAAACCCCGCGGCCAGCCCGACCGGATTTTTAAACTTTATTCCCGCAAGTGTTTGCTCCAGCATCGGATTTTGGTAGCCGAACATCAAGCCTGTAGCCCCCCGGGTTACGGGGTTGCTGCCTAAAATTTTGCCCGCTAAAATTATCCGGTCGTGCGCCTTTTCCGGATCTATCAAAAAGAAAACCGGCTTTAAAATATTGCGATAAAGCCAGCCCATAATACTGTCTCTAATTTCTGTCAACATTCAATGTAAAAATTAAGAAAAAATCAAACTATTTAAATTATAGCATAAATCCGCGCTTTCTGGTAAAATAAAGTATGAATGATAAAATAGCCGATAAATACCGCCCGTTTAAAGCCGTTATTTTTGATGCCGACGGGGTGGTTATAGATACACAATCTATTTATTTAAAAGCTGACTCGGCTTTTTTGAATAACCATAATGTCAATGCCAATTCCCAAGAATTTGAACACTTGTTGACCGGGGTATCCCTGGAAAATGGCACAAAAATTTTGCAGGATTTATTTAAAATACAAGGCAACCCCGGCGCTCTCCTGCAGGAGCGGATTAATACTATCAAAACTTTCTATAAAAAAATAAGTTTTGTGCCGGGATTCTTGAATTTTTTTGCCGACATCAAGGCTCTCTATAAAACCGCCGTTGCCACTTCCTCAAATACGGAACTCTTTACAATCGCCGAAAAGGAGTTAAATCTGCATAAACTTTTTGACGGCCATATCTACTTTCTTAAAGACGTAGGGAACATTTCCAAACCCGCTCCTGATATTTATTTACACGCGGCAAAACAACTTGGAACGGAGCCTGTTGAGTGTTTAGTTATAGAAGACGCGCCAAACGGAATTTTAGCCGCAAAAAACGCGGGCATGAAATGCGTTGCCTTAGCCACCACTCATGACGCGGCATTGCTAAAGGGCGCTGACAAAATAGTCAAAAGTTACGCCGAGATTAATCTTGATAAATTTTTAACGCAATAAATTATACTCGCTTATGAAATTTTCAACAATGAAAAACGGCTTTTTGGGAATAAACCAGGGAAAAAATTTCCAGGTTCCATACCAAAAGGCCAAGGCAATAGTTGTCCCTTTTGGCCTGGAAAATACGGTTTCTTACGGCCATGGCACAAAAAACGGACCTCAGGCAATTATTAACGCCAGCCACTTTATGGAAGTTTTGGACGAACAGGCATTAAAACCTTTTTTCCGCTGCGGCATTGCCACGCTTAAAGAGCCAAAAATTCCCAAACAGCAAAAACCCGCGATTGAGCTTTTGGCGGCGTTGGTTGGAAAGGTTATTGCCGATAAAAAATTTCCGCTTGTGCTGGGCGGGGAACATTCCTTAACCCAAGGCACAATTAAGGGTTTGTCCGGAAAATACAAAAACTTTACCGTCCTGCACTTTGACGCGCATTCGGACACGCGGCTTGATTATTATATCGGCGCATCCTACAGCCACGGCGCGGTAATGAGCCAGGTCTTGGCAAAATATCCCGTTGCCAAATTGGTGCAGGTCGGCGTCCGCAGTCTCAGCGACCAAAACGGCGAAATGGCTTTCCGTAAAAAATATCGCGGCAAAATAAAAACTTTCTGGGCTTGGGATAAATTTTCCCCGGCTGACGTGGTGCGCGCCATTCCCACGCGCGATGTATTTGTGAGTTTTGATTTGGATGCGTTTGACCCTTCCATTATGCCTTCCACGGGCACGCCCGAACCCGGGGGCCTGCTGTGGTGGCCGACCTTGGAAATCTTAAAAGCCGTGTATAAATCCAAAAACGTAATAGGCGCGGATGTGGTGGAGCTTGCTCCCGTAAAAAACCTGCATCACCCCGATTTCCTGGCCGCCAAACTGGTTTATAAACTAATCGGCTATAAATTTTTTTAAAAGCGTAATAGGACGCAATAGGACAAATAAGACATATACAAACAATAAACCCCCTTATCCTAATTATGGAGTAAGGGGATTTATTTGGATTGGGTAAAAAACTATTCTGACAATTGCTTGTCGGGTCTGTTGCCGAATGGGCTTTTAAGACGAAATTTGAAAATTTTGAGGCAATCGGTCAAAACAAATTTTGATGTTTAACTTTTAGTTAAGCGGAGAAATTTTTTTGGCCGAGTGACCAAAATTTTCAAATTGCAGTCAAAATGCCATTCGGCAACAGACCCTTGTCATACGCCGCCATGTCAAAATGAAGTGAGCCCCAAAAAGTAGACTCCTAAAAAGTCTACTTTTTGTTTTGTGTATAATTAAGGAAAGGAGCTCATATTATGTACACCAAAGAACAGCTAGAAGTCCTTAGGGCCAACAAAA
>Ga0182027_10004712_pt1 | contig 21040 bp, 17 predicted proteins | sample 712E1DmetaG_FD_121300 | JGI IMG/M metagenome (GOLD analysis project Ga0182027, IMG submission 121300) | Permafrost microbial communities from Stordalen Mire, Sweden - 712E1D metaG (Illumina Assembly) | ecosystem: Environmental > Terrestrial > Soil > Wetlands > Permafrost | place: Sweden...
CCCGCGCTTCCCCCTTCGCTAAAGCTTCGGGGGATGTCGCAGCGAGATACATTGTAGCCGTGATTTTATACACCCGGTAAACCGAGCGTATAATTATATATGGATACTTAGCAAAACCTGGAAATTCTTTTGGGTCCTGTGTGTGGAAATATACCAGAAAATATTCGCTTCCTCAGGAAAAATGAGAAGGCCGGGATTTGCCCGGCCTACCCGTTTCCTAAGAAATCTACAATATCCTCTTCATTGAAACCTTAAAAAGAATTCCCGATTTCGAAACATGTATTACCAAAAACGGAAAAACTGTTGTCAATTAGCCTTGAAAATTGGAACAATTCTTTGGGTCCGATTGGTGGAAAGTTTTACAAAGTAAAAACCGGACGCATGCATTAAAGAGCCAAGTTTTATCGAATATTTGCCTGCTTGTACGACCTTATTTAGTACTGTCGCAATCTCATGGCCCGATAAATCAAAAAGTTTTAGTACCAATGGTTGTGATTGGATTGTGCTGAAATTGACAATAACATCACCGGAAACATTCGTTGCTGAAAGAGTCAAGTCTTTCGTTTGTTCAAAAGCCTGTCGCATTAATATATTAAGCGGGTTTTCTGTCGCCGAAAAAGCCCCGATCATACCATTGCTCGCATGAAGATCACATTGATAATGATAGACCCCCGCAATTTTAATGACATATGAAAAACTTGACCCGCTTCCATTATGCCAGGTCGTTGCAGTTGCCGGAACAGTGGTAGAACTAAGAGGATGCATGGAAAAGTCACCTTGCCACGTTACAGTATCACCTACTTGGCCTGCAAACGCTGCAGGGGAATAAGAAAATCCAAAAGATCCGCCAAATTGAACGATATGTGTCGTTGCCCATACTCCCTGCATCGGCAAAAGCATTGCTGAAAACACCACAAACGCTTTATAAGTCTTGAATAATCGTTTAATATTTTGCATTTTAAATCTCCTTATAGATATCCGCTTACTTGATTACTAGAATAAACCGCATAGAACCCGTATTCATAATGCTTTTATATTAACGCAAAGATCATGCCGCTTAATCCAGCGTAACGTTATCGTCCGCTACCTACAATAAATACGTATCTCGGGTTTTCATATTACTTATTTAAGCCACTATTAATTAAAGTCTCATATGGCAGAAAAAACCAAGCATGATTGCTGCAAAAGAGAGAAATAAAATAAACGGCATGCTTTTTGAGACTTTATTTATGAAAAGGGAGTCCTTATGGAAGACAAAAAGCAGTCTCGACGCAAATTTTTCCTATACCATGGTATCACGTGCCCATGTTATGGTTCAAAATTCGACGGTTCGGGCAAAGTGACGCATGATCCTGCGAAAAGAGATTTGGCGGCATTCTGGTCAGTGCTCGATGGCACTTCGATCACGATAAAAGAACCGGCAACTATCACCCGCGCATGAAATGCCCCAACCAAAACATGAAACCGATTGCAACAACATGTAAAATCCACCAACCCGGTTTCCATAATAGAATTCTATGCATTTACGCCTCCTATTTCCACAGCAAAAGCCCAAGGACATATACAATTGATAATGAAACCACATGCACTCCCCAATAACCCATATTCGGATATCGAAACCATCTGCCTTTTCTTATGGCAGCATCAATGACTTTAAACATTTCAAGTTCAAAAAGCGCTTTTCCAAGGAAAAAATTTACCCATAAGACGGCTATATCGGCAAAAAGTGTCCCTATAAATATGGTTGAAAATGAAAAATTATCCGCTAATTTTGGCGCCGAAACTTGTGCCATGGTAATACTACCGATGATTACAAGCATTCCATTGAGTATATAAGCATACGGCAAAGACTTTTTCGACATGAACATTGCAGGAATAACGATAATGCTCAAAAGCCCTGTAATGAAAGGGATCCAATGCGTCGGATCATCGGCAATAGGATGTATGCGCAAATGAAGCAACCATCCTCCAAACGAAACCACTGCCAAGCCGGTAACCAGTAAAAGCCTTATGTTTTGCTTTTGAGTCATCCAAAGACCTCCTTAATGAAAATGGCTAATCCGTTGCTTCGCAACTTTTAATGATGCGGGTGAATTACGCAAACAACATGCCACCAAAACTAATGGGCCAATTCCTGTAAGGAACCCCGTGGCTTTGTAAACCGGCCACGTGTCCTCGCAGCAAAGCAAGCGGATAGCCATTTGCATAAAATAAAAATATGAACATTAATTCTGGTTTCGCAAAAACAAGAATCGTTTTTCCGAAAATCGGAATAATCGGGTTTTCAATCGGGTTGAAGATTACCTTAATAAACCTTGTATCATCACCACAGTGAGAATAGTGGCCTGGTATCCATAAAGCACGCGAAATATTCCTTTATACTTTATTGCATCAATGTCTTTTCGCATCCAGATAATGGAAAACGTTAAAAACAAAATATTGACGGAAATGAGCACGCCAACCAGAATCACATTTGAAACAATATAAAAAAGCGGAAACAACAATGTGCTCACCGATGCGGCAACAATCCATACAAAAACAATTCGTTTATAGCGCCGTACATCGCTCAGAATTGACATATAAGGAAAGCCCGCGTTTTGGTATTGTTGCCCGTATTTTAAAAGCATGATAAGAAAATGCGGAACCTGCCAGAAAAATAAAAATAGGCCAAGACTGACGGCCGATACCTGTATATGCCCCAGGGCCGCTGCGCAGCCGACAAGCGGCGCAAGCGCACCTGTCAACGCTCCGACCGGAAGCGCAAAAAGTGTTTTTTGCTTAAGCGGCGTGTATACGGCGCAATACCATACCAAGGTAAACGCACCGAGCAAGGCGGCCAATTCGTTTGCCCGAACCAATAAGGCGGCAAATCCTGCTATGGACAAAACCGTTGCGAGAAAAAGCGCCTGCCCGCTCGTGAATTGTCCTGTAAGTAAAGGCCTATTTTGCGTCCGGCCCATGCGAGAATCAAGGTCTTTTTCAAGCACCTGATTGAAAGCGGACGCCCCGGCGGAAAGTAATCCAACCCCGACAAAGGTGATTAAAAGTCTCCACGAAATTTCATGGCTTGCGCAAACAAATCCCACGATTGCCGAAAAAGCAATGACCAGCGAAAGCCGCAGACGGGTAAGCGTTAGGAAGCCTTTAATCATTGTATCGTTTTAAAATAATCAACAATCTGCCCGATTTCCTCGTCGGTAAGCACGTCTCTGCCCGGCGGCATCGTGTTTGGGTACCCATCCACAACATCGGCGGCCGGATGAATAATTGATTCGCGTATGTAAGCAGAATCAGCAGCCAAGGTTCTTGATGCACCGGCTGTTTGCACATGCACCTGTGCACCGTAAAGCCCTTTAAACGTAGGCCCGACCATGGGGTTTCCCGTTACCGAATGACAGGAAGTACAACCTCGCGCATAAAGCAAAGCCTCCCCTTTCGGCATATTCGCCCACATGGAATCGCTCGAGAGCTGTATATTCTTACCCGATAACCATGCATCAAATTGATCGGGCAAAACAACATACAGTTTGGCGATCATTGCCGAATGCTGTCTGCCACAATATTGCGAACAAAGAATGTAATAACTGCCGAGACTGGTTGCATTGAACCAGACTTTGCAAGGAAGGTTCGGGACAACATCCTGCTGAATCCGGAACGAAGGAATATAAAAACCGTGGATCACGTCATCGGAAATCAGAAGACATTGAACGTTCTTGCCAAGCGGGACAACCAAGTCGGGACTTCTTTTGCCGTTTGCATATTCAAAAAGCCACGACCATTGGCGTGCATGCACCTTTACCGGAATGGAATCTTTCGGCACGGCCCGTAGAAAAAGGAAACCAGTCAGGCCGTATATGAACATCGTCGTAACTAAAATTGTCGGGATAATGATCCAAACAGCTTCAATGAGTTTGCTCTCAGGTAATTCGGAAGCAATAGGGTTCCGCGACTTGCGGTAGCGCACCGTGAAAAAGACCATAAAAAAAACAATGAGGAAAAACAAAAGCGCACAAAGCGCAAGTATATAAATCAGGGCCTCATTGACTATTCCGGTCGAAGTTGACACGTCCTTTAACTCCTATCCCAAAAGCAAGCTTACCTGAAAATAACGTCCGTATAGGTCAAGCCGATGAAAATGGCCAACGCAGCCACGGCAATCGGCATAATCAATTTAATGAGCTTTTTTTCTTCGTACCGTAAATGCATGAAATATAAAAGCACCAGCATTGATTTGAATGCAGCGATGGCAAGGCAAACAATTATAGCGATACCGCCAAGGTTCAGTCCTGCGGTCGTGACCGTAAGCCCGGTGCAAACCATAAGCAGCAGCCAGATGAAAACATACGACTTGGTGGTCGGCTCTTTTGCCATATGCTTTTCGGTATTTACATTCATGACCATGCATCCTTATATTACGCAACTGCTACATAAGGCTTCGACAAGCTCAGCCTGACATTTGCGCGTTTTTAATTTTACTTATCAATTTGTCACCCTGAGATTGTCGAAGGGTCCATTCCTCTTGAGCCTCATGTAATAAGGTAAAAAAGAGGAAATAAAAATATCCAAATCAAATCAACAAGATGCCAATACAGTCCTGCATTTTGCAAATATGCGGGATTATTGCTTGTAAGCTTGTTTCGGATTACCCACGACAGCATGACCGACAAAACGCATATACCCACAATTACATGCACCGCGTGCAGTCCCGTCATCATGTAGTAAAGCCCAAAGTACAATATTTCGCCATGCGCCTTCGATGACAACACCTTTGCATTCGGGTATAATCCGTGATGGAACTTTTCGGTCCATTCGAAGGCCTTGACGATAAGGAAGCAGAAGGCAAGCCCGATCGTACCGATCAAATACGCGATGGTCTGCCGTTTTTTCCCGCGAAGTATCGCATGGATCGACAGCGCAACCGTAAGACTGCTTGTAATGAGAATGCATGTATTGATTGTGCCGAAAATCCGGGAAAGCTCCAGCGAACCGTTATGGAATTCAACGGGGTTTTTAAGCCTGTACATCGAATACAACAGGAAAAGCCCGCCAAAAAGCAATATCTCGGTGGATATGAAAAGCCATATCCCGACCCTGCCGCCTTCTCCTGAAGTTTCATGCTGACTCATGCGCTTTGTTCCTTGACATTGAAATCGTACGGCCCTCTTGTGATAATAGGCGTCTCCTCAAAATCTTCGGTTTCCGGAGGAGAAGGCAAAGTCCACTCCAGGGTTTTTCCTCCCCAGGGATTCGACGGCGCTTTTGCACCTTTAAAAACACTCCACACAAGCACTGCCATCATGAATACAAGACCAGCCACCATGATGAAAGAGCCCATGGTTGTCAGTTGTTGCAGATCGGTATATTGCGGTAGATAATTATAAAAGCGTCGAGGCATTCCCTGCCAGCCCAAAATTAACATAGGAAAATAAAAAATATTAAACCCTACGAAAAGAATTGCCCAGGCGATAATCGCCAGTTTTTTGCTGTACATTCTTCCGGTCATTTTCGGAAGCCAGTAATGGAATGCGGCAAATAAACCAAAGCCCATACCGCCGAAAACAACATAATGGAAATGTCCTACGACAAAATACGTATTGTGAAGCTGCACATCGGGCGATAAAGCGCCAAGCATCAGGCCGGTAAGTCCGCCTATTGAAAAAAGGAAAATGAACGAAAGCGCATAAAGAAAGGGCGGCTCTATTTGTATGGAACCTTTATACATGGTTGCAAGCCAATTGAAAACCTTGATGGCACTTGGCACGGCAACAAGAAACGTTATAAGCGAAAAAATGATCCCCGCAGTGTCGCTTTGGCCGCTCACATACATGTGATGCCCCCATACAAGCGATCCGACGCTTGCGATGGCAATGCTCGAAAATGCGATCATTTTGTATCCGTAAATATTTTTCCTCGAGAAAACCGGAAAAATGTCGGATATGACCCCCATTGCCGGCAATATCATTATGTAAACAGCCGGATGGGAATAAATCCAGAACAAATGCTGATACAAAAGCGGGTCGCCGCCTTTTGTCGGATCAAATACGCCGATGCCGAACAGGCGTTCTACAACGACAAGAAGCATGGTAATCCCGATTATCGGTGTTGCCAGAATTTGCACCCATGCCGTTGCATAAAATCCCCACACCGAAAGCGGCATCTTGAAAAAGCCCATCCCGGGTGCGCGCAACTGATGCACAGTGGTCACGATATTGATTCCCGTTAAAATAGACGACATGCCGAGAATGAAAACCGCGAAAACCGCGAGAGGAACATTCACCGTTGTCTTGAGGGAAAAGGGTACGTAAAACGTCCAGCCCGTATCGACCGCACCTCCGCCGAAAAAAACCGATACAATTGCAAGCGTGGCGCCTAAAAGGTATAAATAAAATGTAAACAAATTAAGCCGCGGAAAAATCATGTCGCGACCGCCGATAAGAATGGGCAAAAAGAAATTACCGAAAATCGTGGGTACTGCGGGAATGACAACCAGGAATATCTGAATGATGCCGTGAACGGTGAACATGGCATTATATTGCTGTGCCGTCATGATCGGATGGCCCGGAATCATATTGACACGCATTAAAACGCCCAGCAGCACCGCAACATTGAAAAAGGTGAAAATCGAAACAAGATACAGGACACCGATACGTTTATGATCGGTAGCCAAAAGCCATCCTAAAATTCCGGGATATTTGCCTTTGTCCGCAAAATAGGGAACATACTCGTGATGCAAAGCATCTGCATGGGTCATTGAGGATTTCCTTTTTGCCTGCGTTTCTTTTGAGAAACGATCAAATATATGATAAAGCTTCCAAGAAGGAATAAAATCACGGTCGCACTGACCCGCAGAACATTGAACACAAGCCTGTGACTTTTAGGATCATAGCTGAAACAGGCCCGTAAAACATGGGCAATCGTCGGTTGCACCGACCCGCTCGACGCCTCCATAAGCGACATGGCAAGATCGACTGGCAGATAATCGGTGCCCATGATATACCGCATCACCTTGCCTTTGGGGGAAAGAATGATAAGACACATGGGATGATCAAACTCGTCGCCCTTCTTCACATAACGGAACCCGACGGCGTCTGTGATTTTGTCGATGCTTTCGTCGGAGCCGGTCAAAAAACGCCAGTGGTCCGAAGGATACGGTTTTTGTATAGACTGAAACCCGATGGCCTTGGCTTTCATTGCATCTTGTGGTGTTTCATGGTCGTCGATGCTTATGCAAATAACGTTCGGCGCGGTTTCGGGCTTGTCGGCATAATTGCGGAGCAGGTTTGCGATACTTACTAACAGTAAATTACAGGCATTGGGGCACTTGTAATACAAAAAAGCAAGAACCGTAGGCCCTTTGACAAGCGATGAAAGCTTCATCGTATCATTGGTTTCCGTTACAAAGGAAATGTTGAGCGGTACGGTATTTCCGAGCTTCTCGTCGATTTGCATTGCCCCGGTCGAGGAGGTGTCCGTGGATTGCGAGTGGCCCAAATGGGCACATAGAGGAAAACAAACAGCACTAATAAATAAAGAAACCACCAAAATCCTAATACTATCTTTATTTTGAAGCATTTTTTTCATATGCCCCGGTATCTTTTCCTGTTGCCGATTTAAGGAGACTATGACTGCTGTCTGGAGAAGCGATTGTTCCGTGTATCCCGGAAACTGCGACACTTCCCTGCTTCGGAATTTTCATTTCCAATCCGCGTCCGTAAATGATTCCTGCGCCAAAATATCCCAAACCGATCATGGTAACACAGGTTGCGGCATAAATTATGGTCATGGATATGGAGTGCAGTTTGATTTCACTGCCAACAATGATGCCTGTCCCCAGCAAAATAAGCGCAAAAGATGCAAGCGTCATTTTGATCTTGATTGGTAAAAACAGGGTTGCATGATAGTAATGAATCCAATCGAAAACGCCCAAAAGGATTGTTGGAAACACGAAAATAAATGCGAGAATCGAGGCGTGGCGGGCGGTCAATACAAAATTTTTTTTCTTAAAAACAATTGCAAAAATGAAAAACAGCAATGCTCCGACGGTAAGACCTATCGGCATGTGGGTGATAGGAGAATGCAGCGGCTCATTGAAACCGAATTTTGCCAGCAGCTTATATAGTTCATCAAGCATTATCGGATCCTTGAAAGGTTTTTTTTAAAATAGCTGATCTTCTAAATTGAAACAAGATAAATACAATGTGTACGGTTGTATAAAACAAAGGTTTTTTCTTTTATTTTGCCCAAATTCCAGCATTGGAAACAGGGGTACCATTGAAATAGATCCCAGAGATCTGATGTCCTTTGATTTTTTTATAAACTAAAAGGAATACTTTTTTGAATTGATTGATGATTGAAACACAAAATCATTGAATCCGAATGCAATTGTTTTGGTGTTTTTTTCTTTTCTGTGCCAGGGAATGATGCCCTCGAAAATCCGGGAAGAATGAGGGGATATCGAATCCGTTGCGCACAAACTCCGGATGGCGAATGTTGTGTCCCTTTTGGCTTCGGCAAAGCGAATATTGCAAACCAAATCCGGATTGTTGCCGAAATTGTTTTTATCAAATAGCAATGGCCGGTCTCGGTGATTGGCAATTTCGAGCGAAACGTGAACACCGGAATCAGACCATGCCGGACTTCCAATAAGGAAAATGTGAATATTTTGATACGATGAAAAATTCGAATACGGAATGTAATAAATTTCTTTTCCCATCCGTGTGGCAAGGGTGGAACAGTTTTTGTTTCTGCCGTCTTTAATAATAAAAACATCTTTGCCCTGGAGCCGGTCTTCAACATTCCATATTTGGTATTGCGTTTTTTTATCGTCGTTGCCATACATCGCGACACTCTGTTTTCCCGAATAGAAACCATACAACGGCGCTTCCCGAAGCTGGTGTTCGAAAACAACAGGCCGTTCGTGGGCCACATTTTCGATATCCTGCGCCCATAGATTTCGGCCATGAAAATAATCAACATGATTAAAGGTATTGACCGGTAAAATCTTAAAAGCCAAATAGGCCCTAAGGAAAAACACGAACAGAAGGATTGGTATGGTCATCCAAAAGAACACTTTTTTCTTTTTTGTCGTATAATACTTATAGCCGAGAATGATGAGCGGGCACAATACGATTGATGTCCAATGAAATTGCACATACCCCTTGAGCGTTGCTAAAAGGAAAAATAATAGAGTACCAACGACGATGAATTTTAACGCCCGTTCAAACAGATCCTTGGTTTTATAAATAAACGGAACAAAAACAAGGGCGGGAGCAAGCACTAAAAACTGCACGCTCGGATATTCGGTAACGAAATTGATGTCAAAGGCATTTGAACGGCCAAACAGTTGATAGCGTATGGTAACGAAATCATGAACATATTGCCAATAGAGATGCGGTACGAATAAAAGTGCCGTGATGAAAAGCGAAGCAAGAAATTTTTTATTTCGCAAAAGAGCCAAATTGGAAAGCACAACGAATAATACCATGAGTATGCCATGGTATTTGGAATACAACATCGCACTCAGGGTTATTCCCATGATGAGGGTGGAAACAAAATCGTTTTTTTCCAGGAATCTCTTATAGAAGTACAAGTAAATCATGGAAAACGCAACAAGCGGGGTATCGGGAAAAACAACAATACTTATGTAATTGAAAAGGGGCAACGAAAGTATGATAAGATACAAATGCGATTGCAATTTTCCCGCTTTTTCAAGCAACCGGAACAGAAAAACAAGCGCAACGCTCATGAGCACGACATTTGCAAACCGTACACCGAGCTCACCGGAAAACAAATGACGTCCTATATTGATAAGAAAGCCGAGCATGGGCGGATGATCATAATATCCCCAATCCAAATGCGTTGACAAATACCAGTAATATCCTTCGTCGCTGGTGAGCCCGGTAAACGCTGCTTGGAAAATATTGAGCAGGAAATAAAGGACAATAAAACCGTAAGGAATATATCGCGGAGGGATTTTTTTTAACAAAGCGGGCATTTGAATCCTTTTTCAGTTTTCATCGAGTTTTGCTCCCGGTAAACTATCTCGCAAAAAGCTCCGCGGTAGTTTAATTCACCCCTACCCATCCTTCCCCTTAGTTAAGGGGAAGGTGCCAAAGGAGGATGGGGTTCAAGTCGAAGCTGTTTCGAGGAATTAAACCCGCCGTGATTAAAATAAATAGAGCGGTACGAAAAGGACAACAATTGATCCCTTTACATACCACATTGTTTTCTAATTTCTTCAGTGAGCGATTTTTACATCTTTTGCAGGACCAAGGAGTGCGCTCGCCAGCTTTTGTTCTGAGAACCGAACCTTTCCGGTGATCAGTTCGGGCAAATTGTAGGTCTTTAAAAATGTTGTATAGAAATCCGGGTCTTTCTGCGGCAAAATAAAAGGTTTATGGGCTTCACCAAGGGAATCAAAGTAGCTTATGTAAATCCTCGCTCGAATACCGTCTATTCTTTTACTGCTGAATGCAAACCATCGTCCGTTCGATGACCATGTATGATAGCTTTCAACATCGTTGCTGTTTGCAGAGTCCAGGCGCCAATAGCGATGCGAGGAAAGGTCCATGCAAAAGAGATCGGCATCGGCGTGGTGAATGGTAAAGTAGCCTTGCCCCGACATGACAAACATCACATAACGACCATCCGGGGAAACGCGCGGCCATGCAATGCTTTTGCCTGTTTCCGAAGCCAATAGGACCGGTTCGGGTGTGCCCCAGCTATGCGATTCGATATCGTATGAAATGCGCATCAAATCATATTGGATTTTCCTGAAAGATTGAACATACGGATCTTCTTTGGCAACCATATAATAATCGGCACTGTCGCGAATGGCGCTTCCATCCGCCTGCTTGCTATAGAGCGTTCCTGTATTCTGGTTTAAGAGATAATTAGTGGCGCGCGGTTTCGAACTGCAATAGTAAAGGTATTTTCCATCAGGAGACCAGTTCGGCATGTTTTCCAAAGCCTCGGTGGGCGCGGCGGCCGGGGTGTTAAGGGTGTTGTTTTCGCAATTGTAAACAGCAAGGTCCGATGTCGAATCGTACACCTCGATATGCCAATTGGGAGTCGAAGGGAAAACCTGGTAAATGTCGTTTACCGAGAAGGCGATAAGCTTTCCGCTCGGATGCCAGGCAGGGTACGCGCAACCGCCGGCAAACCCGGGCGCGCGTGCATTGATTTTATCAATTGCGTTGCCCCTGCACAGCAGCGTTCCGCCTGGATTTTGGCGGGCATGCAGGACCATCATTGCGGGATTATTTTGACAAAAGCAATGACAATTGAGACAATTGTCATTCGTCATTTTATTCGTCAGTATCGCTGTTTCGCGGAAATTTTCCAGATTCCGCTGGTAAATTCCCATCTCACCCCAATAAAAATAACTTGGATTGATGAGGCGATATGCAATATAACTATCGATGGCCTCATGCGCCACACTGTTTATAAGCGGCGCAAAGCGTATCCATCCGGTGTCGTTATGAATGCAAATTTCAATGCGAATTTCTTTTCCTTTGCAACCGTAGAGCAATGCATGCCATTTTTTTTCGGAGAATTTGATCAAGGGATCTTTCGAATAAACGACCAGCGAATCGTTTGAAGCGCCGTGCACCGCAACGCGGTACGCATCCGCTCTTTCCCAAATCCGAAAATTCAGAGGCGCGATGTTTGGGGGAATAGTGATCCCGCTATAGTCGGGAAAAATGATCGGAGCACGGCCGATTGTTTTTACAAAGCCGTCAAACCCCGGGTGCGGAATGCAAGAGATTTGCAACAGGCAGATGCAAAGCGCAACAGTAATGATAGCTGGCTTTACACGCATAGTTTCTTGCTGTCGCTCGTTTCGATAATCACACTTTCGCATGCCCTCATTTTCCTTCCGAAAAGTCGTACATCAATCGCGTGTTGGCAAAGTCGTTTTTTATTTTCAAACAACTGATACCGTCTCCGGCCCGGCATTTCGCCGTTAAATCGGTGAAAGCAATGTCCTCGTTTAGCAATTCCGGAACCAATGCAAGACTGTACTCAAAGGCCATTTTATTAAATGTTCGGCTATGGAGCCAGATATGACGGAATTCATACGGAAGAAAATCGGCCCATGAAATATATGCCTTTACAGGCTCAAGCATCCGTAAACGCCGGATCTCGTCATTGCTTGCAAGGCGCAGGCTGTCGTCGAGCAGTGGCGCGAAACTACGTGCCCAACTCCGTCCGATGAGGGTGGTGCTCAGAACGTCGACCAGCGAGCGGGCCATTTCGATTTTCCCCTGGCTGGCATAGCATAATGTCAATCGCTGCAACATTCGCGGCGTAAGGCACCGATAATTATTGACAGCCTCCAATGCCCAACGGATCGCAAGGTTCGTCGCTCCCATTTCAAAGAACAAATCGCTGTTGTAAATCGCCGAGAAAAGACAAGGGGTTTTCGCCATGTCAAAAACCATGGCATTTTGTCCTTTAAAGTTTGGGTTTGCCACAACATCATTGATAAACATGTCTTCGTGATATAATGAGCGGCAAAGAAAATAGATATCATAAACATTAGGGTCGGGAAGCCCGCGTTCTGCGGTGAGAATTGATTCCCATTTGTCTTCCTGAGCATAGCGATCGAAACGAAGGCAGCGCTCGATGGTGGGGTCATAAGAAACAATCGCACCTGCAAAGCCCAACACCACGATTACTGCAAAGGCGCAAAGTGCAGGTACGCGACCGCGAAAAAACCGCAGACCAGTCCCGTACTTTCGGGCAAAAAACGCTCCAAGCGGCAGGAAAGCATAATAGAGCAGGACAATTCCAGGAAGGAAAGAAATTCCATAATGCGTACTGGTCATCGTCGAGGCGATTTCGCTGAGTGGATTTGGAATGAGTGAAGTCCAATAGGCAATTCCGATTATCAAAGTTCCTGCGGCTCCTGAAACAAGAACAGAAACCATATTCCGGGTATCATTATAGATTGCAATGCAAAAAAGCATGACCAAACCCGCAATTGATACGCTAGCGCCGGCAACAGCGTAAATAATCAAAAGAAGTGCCGTGACAGCCAGCGTCCCCAAAATGCCTTTGATGCGCCTGATGGGAAACGAGGCAATGCCGCATGTGCATAAAAACAGAATTTTGATATCGAACTCGAGGAGGTGAAAATAAGAACAATGCATTGGAAACAGAAATGCAAAAGGTATCAAGGCTCCTATGGGCCATAGCGTGCCGGTGATGAGCCTAATTAATATTAGCGTGCTGGCATAAATCGCTCCCATGAGCATGACAAAAACCGCAGCGCCAAGCCAGTTATAATAAAAGCATTGCGAGAGCAAAAGACCGAAGTAGGTCGCCAATCCGCCGGGATACTGTACAGTATCCGCAAAGAACCTGCCTGTTGTAAAGAAAATCGGCTGCTGAGCAGTATAAACGTACGAGGAATTTATGAGAAAATATAATACAAGATATGAGACGCTCATCACCGCGAATCCAATGACTCCTGCCGTTACAGCTGGTGAAGACCTTCTTGCCGTCGCCGGGGGTATTTTGGGGGACCGCGGTATATTTTTTTTCTTGCGCAAAGGCTTATGCATTTTTACTTCTTTTGAGCTTGCTTTATTTGAGAATGTTTTAAATATAGCTTGGAAATAGCGGGAGATCAATCATTGCGGCAAGAGCGGAGGCAAAAAGCCGTAGTCAGGAACAAAAACACGTTTCAGCGCGCCGATACGCCGGAATCGACCGGCTTGTGCAGCTTCCGGGCAGCTTTGTTTTTGTAAAGCATCTTGTCTGCCCTATCTATCAAGTCTTCGAGGGTGAGATTCTCACGCCAATTGAGACCGGAATATCCGAAGCTTACCGAGAGGCGGTAGGGCTTTTTCATGGCGGCATTGAATGTCGCGAGGTTCTTTTTGAACCTTTGCACGATCGTATCCTTGCAAAAGGGACTTGCATCGATGGTCAAAACGGTGAATTCATCGCCGCCGATCCGGGCGATGATGTCCTCGCTGCGAAAGGTGGCTTTCAGGATTTCCGCCACATTCGCCAGCGCCTTATCGCCTTCCTTGTGTCCGTAGGTATCGTTTATTTCCTTTAACTTGTCAAGATCCATGAAGAAGAACAGCAGATCTTTCTTGTTACGTCGCTGCATTTGCATCTGCTGGTTTCCGAGCAGGGAGAAGCCTCTCCTGTTGTAAAGACCTGTCAGTTGATCGCTCAGTGAGAGGGCTTTGAGCTCCAGATTTTTTGATTCGAGGTTTTTCAATATGACGGACCCTTTTATCACACTGCTGATCTGACCGCGTATGGTCTCATAAATAATGTCCTCTGCCGGGCCATATTCATAGAGAATAAAGCCGAACTGCTCTTCCTTGAAATAGACCGACATGAGTATATAGGTGAACCGTTCTGATTTCGGGAACAATTCATCGGGAAGCAACCGTTCTGTCTCAAATGTGTTCTTAGGAGCGGTCAGGCGCACTTGTCCCTTTTCGGTGCTTGCAAGAACCAGTTCCGAATGCCGGGGCAGAACCCGCCTGAATTCCTCAGGAGCTTTCAGCAACGGCTCACGGAAGAGCGACAGGAAGCACCTTCGGATCTTGAGCCTCGGCAGTTCCCGCGCGATGACGGTTTTCATGTTTTCGAGATCAAAGGAATGAATAAGCGACTGACTGATTTGCAACAGCAGCCACATCCGCTGTTCCTTTTGCAGGCTGATGTATGATTTATTAAGTAACATGATTTCGTCGTAGATGATTTCGGCTTTCTGAAAAAGGTTTTGTGTTTTAAATACGATGCCTTTTTCATCGATAAATGAAAGTACCTGCTTCTGCAGATTTACGAGCACGTAGCTCCATATGGAGAGGTCTTTTTCCTCGGCGACGAAATCGGTCAGAAAGTTATAAAAAAACCATAAAAAATAGTCCTGTTTCTTCTTGGTGAAGATGTCATCGAGGATTGCGAGAAGCAAATTCTGTACATGTACAGTGATTTCTTTCCGGTCGAGTTTTAAATCGCCGAATTTATTGTAAAGATCGTTGACAATCATCTGAATGATAACGGTTGCGCTGTCGCGGATTTTTTCCTCATGCGTCCAGTTTCGGGAGTCCGTGCTGATGGCGACCGACTTTATCTGTTTTATGACATCCGAGAAGCATCCGCACGATTGCCGCACGACCATTTTAGTCGGCAGGCAGGTACGAAGCGGCACCCGTCGACCACGCACCATGGCCAACAGAAGCTCGCATGCCTTGTTGGATTGTTCCCATACCGGCTGACGGACAGTCGTGAGCGGCGGCGATACGGAGCTTGCACGTTCCACATTATCAAAGCCGGTTATTGCAACATCGTAGGGAACCTTGTACCCATTGCTTTTGAGATAGGCCAGCGCCCCGAAAGCGGATTCATCGTCGCAAGCGACAACGACGTCGAGGCGCCGCTTCCGCTTTTCGAATAACTCCTTCATTGCCTTCTTAGCAGACTCAGCGGTGAAATTACCTTCTACAACAAGGTCCGGATCAAAAGGAATCTTGTACGCCTTCAAGACTTTTTTATATGCATTGAAACGCTCGATCGCGTCCTGGTTATATTTCGGACCTTGAATAAACCCGATTGTCCGGTGATTGTGTTCGACGATACAGTGGCTGATCACTTCTTTGATTCCGAATGCATTGTCTACAAGAACGCTGGGGATTCCGGGAATCGCCATTGCAATGCTGACAATCGGAAGCGGCCTGAATTGCTTGTAGAATTTGCGAATCTGGGCGGGCGTCAGAAAGTCGGTCATTGTTCCGGTAGGAATAATCAGGCCATCGACCGTTTCCAGAGTTGCAAATTCGTGTGTAATATCGCTGTTGAAACTCATCTCGTTGTCGGAATTCTGACGGCCGACGAACAGGATCAGATTGATATCGTTCTCTTTCGCAAATTCCACCGCTCCTGGCCAGAACATCGAATCATAATTTTCGGCATCAAAACCGCCTGAAACGATCATACCAAAAGTATAGCGCTTTTTTCTTTTCATGCGGATCCTTCGGAAATCCTATGGAACACTCAAAACTGTAAACAAGGGGAACTGCATCATATTGTACAATACCGTGCTGCGTATTTCAAAGGAAATCCTATCCCGATATGCGCGGCAGCGGGGATACAAGCATTGTCTGTAAAATCACTGACCATAGTCTTTATTATTCCACGAAATTCATTTGCAGATAAAACATTCGAAAAAATACGGGGCTGTTTTTAAGAACATTGCAGGTGATGGATTTCCGCTGGCAAGCTTAAAAAAAAACCACGGCTTGAAGCCGTGGTTTTTTTACTATACGATCATTTGCATACTATTATTTGTATAACTGCTTGAAAACCGAGCATGCGTAAACCACAGATTCGCGGATAAGGTCTTCGGCTTGAGCCGTTTCCCTATTAGCAAGCATTCCGAGAAGTTTCGTCACCTCGAATTTTTCAGCCGCTTTTTCACAAGCCACCCAAGACAGGATGCTTCGGACAACCCGGTCTATACCCTGTTTTTCATTGTCGTATGCACGTACCTGCATGTCATGGCCTTTCCAACGTCCATATTTACCGGCTTGTATGAGTCCGGCAATGGCAATGTTCATGCCGTTGATACGCACGCCGTGATCGATGTCGTATTTTCCGGGCCCGCCAAGAACGATGCCATCGTTATACCCCTGGCTGTTCATATGCATGTGGAACAATGCGTTATTGTCAAGTTCTTCGACCGTATCGTACACATGGTCGAGCCCTATCATTTCGGAGTGTCCGAATTCCTTGTTTATGCCTTTTTTGCCTGGCTCAAGACCGAATTCCTTGACAATCTTGTTCCAGAACACCAGCGCGCTTGCGACCGTAGGAAGAAGCAACGCAGGATGCCCCTCATTGGGTTTCGGCTCTATGGCAAAAAAGAGTTTCCCGCCTAATTGCTTTTCGTGAATACAAAGCTTGGCAACGCTCTCCTTGAGGTTTTGATACATGTCGCGGACGCCGACCGATGCAAGGTCGTATCCATAGGAACCGTTCCAAAGCACAAAAGCCGGCGCCAAGGCGGGGTCGGGATGCCAACTCTTTTTCATGGGTCCATATGTCAAATCCACTGCTCTTTTTGCAAGATCACGGGCCGCTTCTTTTTCTTTTGGGTCAAGCGAGGCAGGGCCGCCGTAGGCAAAACGACTGTGTACGCCGGGCGTCATCATTGCCAAATACATGCCGGTTTCGACCAATGCGTCGGCCACTGCGTCGGCGTTTTTCTCATCGATTTCAGTATTATAATGCACTTCATAGCCAAGCTGAATGTCGTTTGGAATACGCGGTTCGATTTCCTTTTTAATAAGTCCGACGATATCTACGGTGTCAAGCTTATCGCCGGCCCATTCTTTTCGCATATCGCCAGGCGTGAACCCGCCTTTTCCTGCATTGAATGTCCATCTGCAAACACTGTGAAACGATTTTTTTTCAGCCATATCGGTTGTTCCTTGTCTTGAATTGAATGTGGTTAGTACCTATATCTGGATTATATACGCATTTTGCGTATATAATCTATAAAGCAAACTTATCCCATGCGACATGTCCCCAAGTGGGAAGCATGGGGTTATTATGAAGCCATGACGTTTTTATGAGCTGTTGTCAATTTATCATCAACGATGCCTTCGGGATTTCCCTTGGTTGCGGAATTATGACCTGTCAAGACTTGCTTAAGCGCGCCGGACCATTGTTTAAAGCAGCCCTCATAGCATTGGGTCAACGTTTTGTCCGGGCTTACGGTGCGGATGATGGTAAGGTTTTGGAATGCTTCCCGCGCATCTGCATACACGCCGCACCCTATACCGGCCGCACGGGCAGCGCCCTGCGCGCCGTCGGTGTCGTACAATTCAAGCTCGGCGCCGCTTACTGTTGCGAAGACCTCTGCGAACAACTCGCTTTTGAACATGTTGGCGTTTCCTGCCCTTACTTTTTTGATTTCAACACCGCCTTCCTTCATGATGTCGAGCCCGTACCGAAGGGCAAACACGATCCCCTCCTGGAGCGCGCGCAACACATGGCCGCGGCCATGCCGCGAAAAGTCGAGTCCTAAAAATGATGCATGAACATTCTTGTTTTTCAACGTTCTCTCGGCGCCGTTGCCGTACGGCAACACAAGGAGCCCGTCGCTTGCGGCAGGTATTTTTCGCGCTTCCGCATTCATTTGTTCATACGACATGGCCGCATTGCCGATTGTGCAGAAATTCTCGCGAACCCATCGGTTCAGAATCCCGGTCCCGTTTATGCAAAGCAAAACGCCATACCGGGGGCTTTCGGGCCGGTAATTGACATGAGCAAACGTATTGACCCGAAAATCCTTATCGCAAACCGGCACGTCGCTAACGCCGTAAACCACGCCGGAAGTGCCGGCAGTTGCAGCAATTTCACCGGGTTCCAAGACATTAAGTGATAATGCATTATTAGGTTGGTCTCCGGCGCGATATGAAACAGGGACGCCCTTTTCGAGCCCAAGTTCCGCCGCGACATCGCTTTGCACGGCACCTTGAATCGAAAAGCAAGGAACGACATTGGGGATTAACCGATGATCAAACCCGAAAAAATCGAGGAGAAAATCAGATCGCTTATGGTTTGCAAAATCCCACATCACGCCTTCCGACAACCCGCTCGGCGTGGTTTGGATTTCACCGGTAAGTTTCATGGCGATAAAATCGCCCGGAAGCATTATCGAATGGATTTTTTTATAGATATCAGGTTGATTCTGCTTGACCCATGCAAGTTTCGACGCCGTAAAATTACCCGGCGAATTGAGCAGGTTTTTCCTGCAAAAGTTTTCGCCAAGTTCCGAAAACGATTGGTTCCCAATTTCAACAGCCCTGCTATCACACCAAATAATTGAATTTGCAAGCGGCTTGCGGTCTGCGCCGATCATGACAAGCCCATGCATCTGATATGAAATACCGATTGCCCGCACATTATGAAGATTTACTGATGATTGACTGCGAAGCATTTCAGTAGCAAGCTTAACATGTTTCCACCAGATTTCCGGGTCTTGCTCCGCCCAGCCAGGCTTTAAGGAAATAATATCCATTTCTTTTTGGGGCGATGTTGCAGAAGCAACAAGCTTTTGGGTCTGAATGTCTATAACAGACGCCTTTATCGACGAACTACCTATATCATAGCCAAGCAAGTATCCGCTTTGTCTCACTGCATGCTCCTCTGTATTGTGGTGATTGTAAGGCAACTTTTAAAATCGTTTTTGCTGCACATGGCTGCAAATAAATATTCTGTTCCTCACCCAATAGATAATTTAAGAAATTAAACAATGCAAAATCTGTATAAATTGTTTATCTTATTAAATGTTCATATATATTTTTAAACAGATTTTTCCATACACTTTTGCCGTTTATGACAGGGATTTTCCACTATGAAAAAGAAACCCGGGATCCAAAAAGCCGTAAATTTTATTTGTCAAGGAATCGAGGGGAAACGTTTCGGAGAAAAACTTCCTTCCATCAAAGCCCTGGCCAAGATCGCCGATGTTTCGTATGTGACAATGTGGAAAGCGATCGAAGACCTCAAGATGCAAGGGATCCTTGCGAGCAAAAAAGGGCAAAACATCGTATGCGACAGCGCAACATCATTACGCGGCGCCAAAAGGACCAACGCAAGGAACCGTACCGAAAACAGTGACCAAGAAATCAAGCTTTTTGAACCGCCGTGGCGTAAAATGTTTTCCCGGCTCAAGCAGGACATTCTTACTGGTCGGTTCCAGCCGGGTCTTCCATTGCCATCATGCAAGGAATTGCAAGGCATTTACGACGTCTCGTACCCTACCCTGAAAAAGGCCCTGTCGATGCTCGAGTCGCAAGGCATAATCAAGGGGTATCAACGGGGGTATATTGTCCCGGCTTTTGCCAAATCGGAATCCGCATCGCGCATTGTCGCGATCGGGTGCGGCTGGGAAGACGGGACGCTTTGGATAGACCATCAGGACAAAAATTACTTCCGTATCCTCGAGTCGGAATGCATACAATCAAAGATATCTCTCGACATCGTTGTTTATTGTCAGCAGCAAACCAGCCTTTGTTTCATCGATACCATCACGAGGAAGCCGTATCCCATATCAAGCGACAATATCCTCGGCTTTATCGTCATCGTTGCAAACCTGGAAATTCCGCCGTACGAGGTTTTACAGCAACTGTTGCCGCATAAGAAACCTGTTGCCGTGCTCGACGTGGTTGGCGGATGGGAAGCATCGTACAGAACCATGAACAATTATTATTGCCAGCTCTTTACGGTCACGACCTCAATGCATCCTCCGCAATTGGTAGGACGATATCTTCTGAACCTTGGCCATACCAATATCGCCTATATATCGCCGTTTCATAAGTCCCTGTGGTCTCAACGCCGGTTTATGGGAATCAGGGAGCTGTTCCAGGACGCGGGCCACGCAAGCGGCATACACTCCTACGTCCTCGACGATTACGCCTTCCAATGGGACTTTTTGCAGAAAGACATTGATAATGCGGAAAATGTGAAGGCCCTCATTGCCGGATACAACGAATGGCAAAATTACGCCGACACGGAATTGTTCAGGAAATTCGGCCATTTCAGCTATAACATTTCGCGCTATTTAACGGAATGGAATTGCGCCACCGGGGAAATTTACCATCGGATGTGCCCGCTGTTCGAAAAGACGCTTGCGGTGAAATCGATCACCGCATGGGTCATGGCAAACGATTATGCGGCAACGCTCGCGCTCGACTATCTGAAAAAGAGCAAGGTCCGCGTCCCCGAAGACCTTTCGGTGGTCTCGTTCGACAACACACTTGATGCAATGGAATACCACCTCAGCTCCTACGATTTCAACCTGAACGGGATCGTGAGCATGATGCTGCGGTATGTATTGCGGCCGTCTTCGGTGTCGCCGGCCAGGGGCAAAACCGTGATCGAAGCGGAAGGAGCAATGATCGAGCGGCGGTCTACGGGAAAAAACGGCATTGAGAAGAGATAGACAAAAAAAATAGCAAAACCACATAATCCGCGTACAAAAGCCAAAGGCCGAACAGAG